>Ga0154758_106_pt1 | contig 36027 bp, 36 predicted proteins | sample Rifle2008BG16ft_FD_105766 | JGI IMG/M metagenome (GOLD analysis project Ga0154758, IMG submission 105766) | Spirochaetes bacterium RBG_16_49_21
ACCATTCGGGCTACAGCATCCATATTCGCGGACATGCGGATGCGGATCTGGAATCGGCATGCAGATCGGAGAAGATGGTCATGATCTCCGATAATCCGGGGATGATGATTGATAAGATCATGCCCGGGAGGCCCCTGCACGGGGAGATCGATATACGGGCGGTGGACGATTCCCCGGCCGCGGGCGATTTCGCTGCCGTCGCGATAGAAAGCTATCTGAGCCTCGGCATGGCGGCTGATGTGGGCTCACGGATCTTCGCGGAGCCCGAGAGAATCATCCGGCCGTACAACTATGCGGTCGTGGGCTATTTGAAAGGCGCTCCAGCCTCGTGCGCGATGGCCCTTCTGTCGCATTCCATCGCCGGGATCTATTGGGTGGGCACGATCGAGGCCGCCCGCAACAAGGGAATGGCTGAGGCGTGCACCCGCGCGGTCGCGAATGAAGCATTGCGGCGCGGCGCGGCGTTCGTCGTGCTTCAGGCCAGCAAGTTCGGCGAGCCGATATACCGGCGCATGGGATTTAAGGAATTCAGCAAATATCCGTGGTATATGTATTTCAGTAAGGGCTGAATGTTTTTCAAAGGTTATGCGGACATTACCCACATCTCACTTTCTCATGCCCCCCAACCCCCCGGAGGGGGGCTAATACGGTAGCCGCCGATTCACGCCGATAAACGCGGACTAATCTGCGTTCATCTGCGTCCATTGGCGGTTCCATTATTATACCTGAGTAGTTACAATATATAAATGTCTTTATAATATTACATAATCTTCAAGTCCCCCTTCGGGGGATTTAGGGGGCCGGGAAGCTCGATTGAAAGATATGGCTAATGGGTCACAGGAGGATAGTTCTTGACAGATTCAGAAATATCATACATATATATTGTATATTATCTTAACAACAGGAGGGTCTTATGAACGTCAAACGATTTATCATTGCAAGCATTGTTGTCTATATTGTTGTTCAAGTTCTCGACTTTATAATACATGGCCTCATTCTTGCCGATACGTATAAGACACTTGCCAATGTATGGCGGCCCGATATGATGTCTCTTGTATGGATATTTTATGCCGCCGGTCTGGTATTCGCCGTTCTCTTCGTGTATATTTTCATAAAAGGATATGAAGGCAAGGGAATTCTGGAGGGCGTGCGCTATGGCGCCATCATGGGACTCTTTATGAATGTGATCGGTATGTTCGGCCAGTACGTAATGTATCCGATCCCGTTTTTGCTTTCATTGCAATGGTTCATTTACGGAATGATTGAGTTTATCATCGCCGGGATGGTTGTTGCGGCTATATACAGACCGGAATAGTAAATGATCCGTACCATGAATTCCTGCCATATGCTGATCCGGGATACGGGAAAGGGGAAGTCTGTTTTTGCCGATAAAGACTTTATGAGCGGTGAGTTTATTTGCGAATTTACCGGTAAAATATGCACGAAAGAGGAATACGTAAGGCTCCATGACCCCGACAACAACCACTTTCTGCAAATCGACGACGACCGGTTCATGGGCCCGTCCAATCAGGCTGATGATCTGGTAAATCATTCCTGCAACCCCAACTGCGGTCTGGAGTTTGCGAACGGCAGGATCAGGCTCAGGGCGATCAGGGAGATCAAGAAGGGCGACGAGCTCACCTTTGACTACTCGACCACCATGGATGAGGACTGTTGGGAGATGAGCTGCCTCTGCGGTGATGAAAATTGCAGAAAGGTCATCCGCGATTTCAAGCACCTTCCCCCTGAGCTTCAGGCCGGATATATGGCTCTCGGAATTGTGCCGCCATACATTGCAAAAAAGATCAATCCTTCTTGTTGAAGAGACCGGCCCAGTTTCTACGCTCCCTTCTTTTCCAGTCGCCGTTATGGTAGACGTAGCTTGCGATGAGCGGCAGCACGGCTGTTGCCTCTGCGTAAACCATCTGTTCGTATGTTGTATCAACCTTGCCCCAGGACGATGCTTCCTTCAAGGTTGAGCTGGAACAGGCGCCGTCGCGAACGTCGGCCACGGTTATCTGCACGGCGTATTTATGCATGGGCACCTTTTTCCCCAGGAGCTCGGCACATACAACCGTGTCCTGCGCGAAATTTTTGGGAACGCCGCCGCCTATCATGAAGAGGCCTGAGATCGGCGCATTGATTTTTATCTGCGTGAGCTCGTAAAAATCCCTGACCGAATCGATCGATACATACGCGTTCCGGTTTTCGTGCTGGTGCATGACGAGGCCGAAGCCCGCGCTTGAATCGCTGAACGCCGGGCAGAATACCGGGACCTTGTGCTCGCAGGCCGATTGAACAAGTGATTCTTTTTTCTTCGCGTTTTTAGCCAGGTATTCCCCCATCCGGGAGATGAACTCCCGCGAGGAATACGGCCGCCGCTCGAGGCCGTCGGCGATTTTTGTTATCGCGGCGTCGCACTGCTGCAGCTCTTCCTCGTCGATATAGGTGTCGTAGATACGGTCTATGTACAGATTTCTCAGCATCGTATCATCGACCCACTGGCTTCCCCGGTAATGGAGGTAGCCCAGAGCCTCGAAAAAATCCATGTCCACGACTGCCGCGCCCGTGGCCACGACCGCATCCACCATGTTGTATTTGATCATATCCGAATAGATTTTCATGCATCCGGCCGCGCCCGTGCTCCCGGCTATGGTCAGGATGATCGTGCAGTCCCTGTCGTTGATCATGCGGCTGAATATCTCAGCTGCGGAGGCTGTTTCCCGCGCGGCGAAGGACATCTCTTTCATTGATTCGATTATTTTCGTCGAATCAAAAGAGGCGATGTCAATATGCTGCACCGGCCTGTTGAGGAGGGTTTTTTTATCCATTCGGTTCATTATCGGTTCTCCTTAAAGATATAGCTTAACATCTTATATACGAGCTTTGCAGCGGTAAAGTCATAGGGCTTGCTGAATTCGTTCGGACAGAGCTCCACCACGTCGAATCCGACGATTTTTTTTGTCCCGGCAACTTTTCTGAGCAAGTCAAGAACGTCATACCAGAGCAATCCTCCCGGTTCCGGTGTGCCGGTTGCGGGCATTATCGAAATGTCAAAAACGTCAACGTCGACGGTGATATAGACAGCCTCGCTCAACTGCTCGATTGCTTTTCCCATCCACGAGCCGCCCGTGGCGATTTCATCAGCATAGAAAATCCGTCCCCGCTCCGCCGCTTTCCGCTCAGCGGCATCCATGCTCCGGACGCCCACCTGAACAATAGGGCACGATTCCCTCACCCGCGCAAGGGTGCAGGCGTGGTTGTACCGGGAGCCGTTGAATTCATCCTGGAGATCGGCGTGCGCGTCAAGCTGGAGCACGCATATATTGTCGTGAAAACGCGCGTGCGCCCGGACCGCGCCTATGCTCACCGAGTGCTCCCCGCCCAGGGTCACCACAAACTTGCCTGCCCGGATATGGCCGGCGACCCGCTCCCGAACCGCGTCAATCATCAGCTCGGGCGATTTTTTCACTCGAACAGGAGCGTCCGTATAGATCCCCCGTTTGTACACCTCAGAGTCGGTTTCCGTGTCATAAAGATACATGTTCCACGAGGCTTCGACAATCGCCGCGGGTCCCTTGTCGGCGCCCTTGATCCAGGTGGCGGTGCCGTCATACGGAACCGGGAGGATCACGATCTTCGAATTCTCGTATGCGTCGTATCCGGCGGGCAGGTCGCCGAATCCCGGTTTCATCTTCCTGATCTTTTTTATGTTCTTGTCTCCTTTTGCATGCAAGAATTATGGCGAAACAAAAAATCGAAAATTCGTACCAAGTTTTATTACTCGAGTTAGACGAATTTTGTTAATGCCTCATACCCCCTCCCCCCTACATGGGGGAGGGTTGGGGTGGGGGTGATAAATTTATGGCGAACAAGTGACTTTTGTATTCCAAAAACATCTTTTTCACCCTCCCCTCACCCCTCCCATCAAGGGAGGGGAACTGCTTTAATGAGAAATCGCCTAACTCAACTTATTTATTATATTAAATCCAAAGCCGAATGGGTAACGATTCGAACAACGTATGAGCGGATGTCAAGCCTTATCAAGAGCAGGGCTTAGAAAATTAATCTCCCATACGGGGAGAAAAACCCTCGACATTAGTCGGAGATTTTAATAGGCTTGCGGAATGGGAGATTACCGTATAAGATTAAATAAAATAACCGCCCAAGTTTGCGCAGTTGCTGCTTGCATTATTCTACCTATAATTGCCCTGAATGCCGTCACGCTGGATATCAATGCGGACCTTACCCAAAAGGCGATCTCCGGAATAACCAATGCTTCATCCTTGATTATTTCCGATGCCTTCGACCCCATGACCCATTCCCATAAGGGGGATTTAAGCGCAAAAGTGGTTCCGTGTTGGTTCAAGGTCTCGAAGATATACGACAAACCGGCGATCCTCAGCGATAATTTGATGGGAGTCGCAGCCGGGGTGGGGGCCGGTTATGCTCTCAGCGACCGCTGGATATGGTATGGCATTTTCGCAAGCATCAATACAGGGGGCGACGTATATGCGCGGCATTTCAAGTTTTACAAAATCAATCTTGATTACAACCTTTATTCATTTTTTTCGGGATTCGGATTCGATGTTGCTCACTACAAGGACCTGTCGATCCCCATCTACATCGGCATCAGCGTTCAGGGATATGATACGGCCATCCGTCTGAAGCCGCTTCCTTTTTCCTACGATATCCTCAGTAATAAACTCGAAGGCATTGGCGCAAATACCACCAAAGGGAGCGGCGCGCTCTTTGGCTATTCGGCGAGTGTGGCAATCTCTTATTTGCTGCTCAAGAGGTACAAGGTCTCCCCTTATTTTCTTTTTTACCGGACCATCAATAAGCCGTATCTTTCCTCGCGTTTCACGTTCTGGTTAGATACGCCTTTTCCCGGGTTCTATCGTCAAAATACCCGTCTCAAAATGCAAATAATCACGGCTTACATGCTGGGCCTCAGTGTGTCCGCCATTGCGTCAAAAAATTGGTCGGTATCGGTAAGCCTCGGCGGCGCGTTAATGAACCTCACCGGCATGAGCAGCGCATTATATAGCGGATTGAACATGTACGATGTAATCGTGGGGATCAGCTATAATATCAGCTCTGAAACTCGATTGGATTCAGCGAGTCGTAATTAATGCCCGCTTTTAGCATATAACGGCGATAACTTATTGCTCCATTTTATGCCATCGGTGGAACTCCACAAGGTGTAAACGGACTCGTAATCCTTGATTTTCATTTCACGCATGGAAAATTTCATAAATACCCTCAATTGTATCATTTTCCCTCTCACTCGAAGGAGAGGATGCCATCCTCTCCTTCGAGTGAGAGGGAAAATGATACAATCAGCAGCTATCATGACGTTTGATGCCTTAATTACTATATATACCTCTTTTCCCACAGACAACGACAGATTATGGACCGATTCCTTTGTTATTATTGAAACGATTTCAATGCCGCCGGCCAGCTCCACCAGAACCTCGGAATTAACGGAGCCGTGGGTCAATTTTTTGATTTTTCCCTTAATGACGTTTCTCGCGCTTATTTTCATGATGATCCTCCGGTTTTATTTTTATCAGAAAACGGATTATAACCCGGCTTCTTGAATAGGGAATCATACCGGTTCAATATGTCGTGCCGGTAGACCTTTCCCGGCCACTCTTCCGGAGTCACTTCTACGATATCAACCGATATGGATGATTCTTTTGTACCGGCGATGCGCACAAAAGAATCGGTTATTGCCTCAACAAGCTTCTTCTTCTGTTCCGGCGTTCTTCCCGGATACATTTTGATTATTATATGCGGCATTGTTTTTTTAAACGAGCAGATAACGATCAGATTTACAGATTTTAACACTCATATACATAGTTGTTTGTCAATCTTATTACTTGCCGTAGAGACCGTATAAAAAGTCAGTGTTAATGTCTACATCGCTTTTGTAGATCCCCCAACCCCCCGAGGGGGCTCCCGCTAAAGCCCCCTCGGGGCTAACAACTACCCTCAAGTGTGTAAGCAAGGGGGATAAGAAGATAGAAGAGATGATAGAGATACATTTTTAGCGGAATATTGTTAAAATTGAAGAGGAAAAACAATCATTTAAGCTCAAAAAATAAAATTATCTCTGATATCTCTTCAATTCCCCTATCCCCTGTTCTTACACATGGAGATGTGGGTAGTTGTTAGCCCCTCGGGGGGTTGGGGGGTCTTAACGATTGGAAGCGGTGAAAGCATAGAATATTTTTATTCTAAAATTCCTTTTAGGAATTAACTCTGATAAAAAGTCGGCTTTTCTTAATCTATATCTTCAAATTAACTTGACGCTGTCTATTTTATGGGAAAAGCTTAAAGACCGAGAAATATGATAGTTGTTTATAATAGAAGGAGAAATTGTATCATGAAAAAAATTACAGCAGGCGTCGTGATTTTTCTGTTTGCCCTTGTATTTTTCAGTGTTAATGTAATGGCCGAAGGTTCTGTCGCCGGAATATGGAATACGATAGCCGATCACGGTCCGGACAGAGGGAAGACAGAATTCTATATTGAGATATTTGAAAAAAGCGGCCTGTACTACGGTAAGATCGTCAAGCTTCTGCTCAAGCCCAAGGATGCGCTCTGCAACCAATGCCCGGAAAATTTGAAAGACAAACCGCTGCTCGGCATGATCATTTTAAAAGACATGAAAAAAACCGGGAAGGCGGACGGCGATTTCGGAGCAGAGTACGCAGGCGGAACGATAATGGATCCTGAGAATGGCAAAAGCTACAAATGTAAACTCTGGGTCAAGGGAGACGTGATAACCGAGCGCACCTATGGCAGGCTGTTCTATAGAACTCGGAACTGGCACCGCGTCAAGTAATCCGGCGTTGAATCGCCGGGAAAATTACGCGCTCCTATTTTTTAACTCCTGCAATCTCCGGTCAAACAGATCAATATGCCACTGTATATGCTTATAATAATCCTTGACCAGATGCTCCAACGTCAATTGCTCGCCGTCTTTTATCCAGTAATGATTCAGAATATCTTCATTGATATTTCTTATTATATGTAAAAGGAAATCATTATAATATTTCCACAGTTCGATCAATACGTGCCAGTCGAAATCGTTCATTTTCTGCACCTGTTTCCATTTTTCCGTGTCATACGCGGGGAATTCAAGGCTCTGGTCCAGGTGCAGACGCACGAACCGCTGGTGGTTATTTGATGCGGAATCCACGAGGTGGCCGACCATCTCTTTCAACGACCATGTATCTTCCGATAAACGGATCGAGCTGAGGGGCTCCTCGCTTTCGCGCATTTTTTTGTAAAAGCCGTTTATCAGTCCCTCATATTCGGTGATGTTGAACTTCATGGTGTTGCTCCTTCATGGGTGATTCATCTCTATCTCCCGGCCGACGATCTTTCAGTAATTGACATCTATGCCGGTCTTCGTCAAAAACCGGTCATGCCATCCTGAGAGAATCGATAATGAACAAATTGCGCCGAGCGCTGCAAAGGTCATGTCCCACTGCGCGTCCCAAATGTCGCCCTGCGAGCCCAGAAACGACTCTGCAGTCTCGCTGGTGGATAATGCATAACCGAACTCTATCAGCTCATACAATGCGCTTATCGTAATGCATAGGGATACTACTATGAAGAAGAGCCACTTGCCCCTGCGCAGAGGAGATGTGCGGAGGAGTATCTCCCGGATCAGCAGGGCCGGGAAAAAGCCCTGTGCAAAATGGCCTAACCGATCGTAATGATTGCGTGCGAAGCCGAACCAGTCCTGCATCCAGAATCCAAGAGGAACCTTTGCGTATGTATAGATCCCGCCTACGGCCAGTATCAGTGAGTGAATTATCAGCAACAGGTAGATGAAGTCGGTAAATTGCAATCTTCGGTAGGTCAGAATGAGTATCGGCAATCCAATCAAGATCGGGAAGACCTCGAGTAGCCAGGTGAATCTGTCGTGCGATAGGATTGACGATAGTATCAATATCAATAAAACTCCGATAAGATATGCTGCCGGCATTCTATTTTGCTTGTTCATCAGCACCTCCTGATTTGGTCATATCCTCTCGTGCATCACACCATATGCTCCGGAGGCCTCATCTTTGAGGATTTTTTCTGGGGAATAAATACTCTATACCCGATGCCAATTTTCATGAATAAATACAGAAATATGATAAGAAACAGCAGAACAATGACAACCAGGAATTTATTATATTCCGATCGATTGTATATTTCGCCCACTCCGATTTTCGGGATTTTTTTGAATGATTCCGGAAAACTATAATTCTTCGCCAGGGTCTTTATATAATTAAAATTCAGAATGGGGATTTGATCCCTGCCGAATCTGCTCATCACGCTGTCGACGCGCAGCGCTCTCCGCGGCGCCCTGATATTGAGCCCGGCCTTGTACCGCATTTTTCCTATAAACGACCCGATGGCGACGGTTCCGCCGCCCACGTTGATATACGCCCCTATCTGGGTCTCCTTGGCCCATTCGCGGTATATCGCCATTCGCTCATCAACATTTTTCTTCATATCGTCGAACTCAAGCAAGATGATTTTGTATTTCAAAATGGTCTCTCGCAATATGCGCTTGCCCGGTTCCGACATGCCGAGGGCGTTGTCCCGCACGCCTCCCAGCGACGCGGCGGCCGTTCGATACGTACAGAATTGCTTTTCGTTAAGAACGTGCTCCATGTCAAGCCAGGTGAAATTCGGTATATTGGCCCCCCACGTGGAAGCCGCGACGCTGGTGATTATGATGAGCCTCAGGTTCATTGCCTTGGCGGCCGAAAGCACCGCCAGGTTCATTGCGGGGAATGAGCCGGTGAAGGAGACGGCGACGGTGCTCCCGTTCCTGACCTTTGCCTCCTTCAGCATGGATACGATCACTGCCGCCCAGTTGGGGTTGAGTGAGATGAGCTTTGAATCGATGTCCACCGTGGTGCTGGTTATCGGGGAAGAGAGAACGCCGATGAGCCCGGTGTGCAGGGGGTCAATAGCCTTGTTGATCGGGCCGATATTTTTCACCCGGTGCTGCTTTATGATATCCATAGCCTGGAGCATGTACCGGGCCGCTCTGATCTTTTCCCGGTAATAGGGCTGCTTGAGATTAAGCTTGAATGACTCGACTATTATGAGAACAATGACGGCCAGAATTGCCGTGACCAGATGGATCTGCCACGATACGGCGCTCGGCTTCCACAGGAGCTTTTTCATATTAATATTTCCCTGCCGTAGATAAGAATGAGGATCAGCCGCACGATCGTGCTCGATGTAAGAAGGGCGGCAATAGTCTCAAGTATGCCCTGCCGGTCGATCCATATGGCTATCAGCCCGGGGATTATATAGCCGACGATGTTCAGTTCAACGATCTGCGGCCCCACCGGTATGACATCGAGCAGGCGCACCAGCCAGCCGAGAAGGAATCCGAGGAGTATCATGAGAACCGTGCGCCTCCTCCCGTATATGATGATGAAGGCCCCCAGGGTGTTCACGATAACATAGGTCACCATGCTGATGATGATCGTCATGGCGATGACGAGCGGCTTGTTAAGATAGAGCGCGATATATCCGGGGACCACCATGCCGCCGGCTGCGATCCCGAAAAACTCGGAAAAGAGGAGGCTGACGCAGAGTCCCAGCCCTATTGATATCGTCACGATTGCTTCCATAACGTTTTCCTTATGCGCCGGCCGCGCTACGATAAAATGTCTTCAGCCCTGTTTTTAAAATAGGTGATCAATTCAAGCCCCGGACCCGCTATATTCCCGATCCCCATCAACAGGGTCGATTTTTTGCAGTATTTTAAGATTTCCTCAAAAATAAATTCGGTACTCAGATCCTCGGTATTGGTGAAGAGCCGGGGATCGATTCCTTCCTTAACGGCAGTGCGCATGAGAAAATACGAGCCGGAGCCGATGAGGATATACCGGTCCGCCTTGGGCCATTCGACAAGGGCTCTCCCTATCTGCCGGGAGCGGTCAGGCCGGTCCATGCGGCTGTTTATGATCATTATGCGGCTCTCCACGTCCGTGTGCTTATCGAGAGCCATCCGCCATATGGTTTCGCTCGACTCAGGATCGTTCGCGGCGAAGCCGTTTATAAAATGTATACGCCTGCCGAAAAAATTGAGCTTCATGTCGATCATGGCCCCCATGTCCGGAGCGGCCCTTTTCATACCCCGCAGGGCCACATCCCTCGACACCCCCAGGGACTCGCATACCGTGAGGGCAAGGGCTATGTTTTCCCGGTGCTCGACATAGGCGAACTCACCGAGGTCATGATCCTGTATAGATTCCATTTCAGCATCGGAAACCCTTGTAAGGCCGGATTTCCGGTTACGGCACACGGCCTCAAATTCCTCCGGATAATCCTTCTCGCCGGTAAACAGATGCCTCCCTTTCGGCGTTGTTCCCAGAACGGCGCAGGCGACATCATGCTCCCGCGGTCCCATGACATCGAGGTGATCCTCGCGCACGTTGGTTATCACGCCGTGGGTGGCCTGCACGAGCTTCAATTCGCACAGGGACTGGAGGTGGGGCTGGAGCGCCATACATTCTATCACCAGGGCCTCCGCCTTGTTCCGCGCGGCAAAGGCGATGATCCGGACCTGTTCGATGATATTGGCCGAACCCCGCCTGAATACGGGATATTCGGATCCGTCATGAATTATCACTCGGGGAAGGGCGCCGGTGGTTTTGGCAAATGTTTTTATTCCCGCCTCGCGAAGTCCGGCTGCTATCAGCCTGGTTACCGATGACTTGCCCCGTGTCCCGTTGACATGAATTCTGACGGGAATGGATCTGAGATTTTTTATATGGTCTGCGTACTCGAGGATTCCGAGTATAACCGGAAGGAAAATCAATACCGTTATGATAAGTATTTCATGCATCGTTTAATTCCACATCTTCCAGACTTTTGTATCGGGAAAACGTATTACCCAGATTGTCAAGTGAATAAAGTAATGGTAACTGCTCAGTTAACTCTCGCAAAGATTGACCTCATCCCCCCCTCCCCCCCTTCTCCTCAATAAGAGAAGGGGGGTGCATAAAACTTATAGTTATAAGCTCCCCCTCTCCAATTTGGAGAGGGGGCCGGGGGGTGAGGTCAGTCTTTACGAGAAATTATCAATAGCTGAATACTTACTACTTCCCGTGCGTTTGCAAAAATCTACGGTACCGATACTGCTTTGACAGGCAGAGCGCCGCCATCTCGGGCGTTTTGTACACGATCGCTTTATACCTGCTTCCCTCCTTGGTGTATGTCATCTCGTCATCGGGAAATGCCGCCAACGATACCGGATAGATCGGCTTGTCGTATTTGCTCATCAGCGCGAGTATCACATCCAGAATCTGCTTGTCAATCTCGCGGGACATATTTTCATATCTGCGCAGCTCTTCATTCGGTAAAAATCCCATCCGATGGGCGGATTTGATCGGCCGTATCCCGAATTTTGCCGCGCCGATGAGGCCGAGGACGATGATGGCGTCATACGCATCGGATGATACCATCACCTCGATGGCTTCCTTAAAAAAGGCATGATCGGGTTGTCCGACAAGATCGACCGGATTTGATCTGCTCCAGAAAGCGGGAAGCTTGGAATCAAAAAGGCGTTTGAGGGACTCAGGGAGCGGCGGAAGGTCCAGCCCGCGTTCCTCGCATTCGTCTGCCGTAATTACTCCCCAACCGCCGCCGAGGGTTATGATCCCGACTCTGTTTCCTCGGGGAAGCGGGAAGCTGTCAAAGACCGCCGCCAGCTCAAGGAGCTCGGTAGGGTTCATGGCTATCGTAATGCCCGTCTGCTTCATCACTGCTTCGAAGATATTGAATGATCCGGCCATGGCACCGGTGTGGGAATGCGCCGCCCTGCCCCCTCCTTCGGTCCTGCCTGCCTTGAGTGCGATAACCGGCTTTTTTAAACAGGTGCTTTTGGCAATATCCAGGAATCTTCTTCCGTCGTCGACTCCCTCAAGGTAGAGGAGAATAACCCGGGTATCGGCATCGCGGTTGAAATATTCCAGAAAGTCTTCAACCTTCAGCACCGCCTCGTTTCCGGAACCGACGAATTTGCTTATGCCGATTTTCTCCAGTTCGGCCCAGAGCATGATCTGGTTGCCCACGTTGCCGCTCTGAGCTATGATGGATATGCCGCCGATTGCGGGACGCGGATGGGCGCCGGTTCCGTGGAGGCCCCAGCGCAGGTTTGACATGCCCATGGTGTTGGGGCCTACGATATTGATTGAATGCCCGGCAGCGAAATCAATGAGCTGTTTTTCAATAAGAACCCCCCCGGCCCCCGCCTCGCTGAAACCCGACGATATGACGACCACGTTACGGATATCCTTGCCGGCGCAGTCTGCAAGAATACCCATTACGGTACTGGCCGGAGTGGCTATATACGCCAGGTCGACACGCTCCGGTATCTCCGTAACCGATTTATAGGCCTTCAGGCCGTAAATTGTATCTCGTGATGAAGAGACCGGGTAAACCCTGCCTTTAAAACCGCCGTCAAGAATATTGGTGATAATGATAGAGCCCCATTTCAGACTCGCCTCTCCGGCGCCGATGACTGCAATGCTGTCAGGGTAGAACAACGTATCAAGATTCTTCATATTCGTCAACCATCCTGCGTCATGTATTGAGTGTTTATATTGCCGATGCATTAAATTCCAACCGACCGCTGCATCGGTTACCGGTGCCAGTTCAATAATTATTTGATATTTTTTCAAGCCATTAGTGAAGGGGGCGTAAATAAAACAGTGTTGATGGTTTGCTGAGCGAGAGGCTAGTTTACTTTCTTTTCAAATCTTCGATCCTTTTCATGGCGCCCTGGATTGGCTCCGTCAGGCCCGGCGGGCAGTGCTTAATAAATGACTCCAAACTGGCGATCGCCTCCTTTTTTTTGCCAAGCTCCGTCAAGACTATGGCTCTATTATAGTAGGGCATATAGTTGGTCGGATTGAGTTCTATCGATTTCGTATATGCCGTGCTTGCATCGACGTATTTTTTCTGTTTTTGATACAATACGCCGAGGTTATAATAGGCGAGGTAAAATCGAGCGTCGATCTTGACGGCTTTTCTAAACTGTTCCTCAGCCTTTGGAAATTTTTCATTTTCGAGATAGATCATTCCGATATTATTCTCAACTTCCGCATCCTGCTTGATTGACGATGCCTTCTCCCATGCATCCTTTGCCGGGCCGTAATTTTTCTGTTGATAGTAGATCAGTCCGATCTGCACCCACGCCGGAAAATACTTCTTATCCAGTGCCGTGCATTTCTTGAGCTTCTCCAGCGCCTTGTCCGGATTATTCAAATTTACATATACCAGCCCCAGATTATAGTGGTACAGGGGAAGATCCGGGTTCAAGGATATCGCCTTTTCGTAATATTTAGCCGCTTCATTTAATTTATTCAACCGCAGATAACAGGTGCCGATATTGTTGGGATATTCGGCTTCTTCGGGCTCCTCGCTTGCGGCCTTTTCAAATTTCTGCAGGGCACCGGAAAAGTCGCCTTTGAAAAACAGCTCTAACCCTTCTTTATTATATTCGACCGCTTTAGGATTCATCGCATGCTTTGCCTTATTTGAATCATTTTTGGAATTACACGAGATCGGTATAAATAGCAATAACAATAAACCGATTAAGTATCTCCTATCCATTTGCATCCCCTTTGTATATTTCCTAATAATGAATAAATTACCATGTCCTTTTTATACTCAATGGCATTCCTTGCATCTCTGAGGGCCTGTTTTCCGGGCGATATGGCAATCTATGCAAAGGCCATGCATCCGCGTATATCCATTTTCCCCATAATGGCATTTGGCGCAAACCTTTATCCGTTCCGGATTGTCGTGCTTATGGTGGCAGTCAAGACATTTCAGACCCTCTTCCTCATGAGCTTTATGGGACATCTTAACCGAGCCGACCTGGCTTTTATATCCCGCGCCGACTTGTTTCTGTAAATCAAATATTCTGGTTGTTTTTGTAATGGTAACGACATCAGTCGGTTGTTCCTCAGTCGTCCAGGGATCGAGTTTGCAGGAAGCGATTATTCCTCCGATGATAATTGCAACAGCAATAGGCAAAATCTTTTTCAATTCCAACTGACACCCTCCTTGCTATTCTTTTTGATGAGCTAGTTTTTTAAAATAAAGGGCCTGTCCGCCGCAATTTAGAAATATCGTGATCGAATAATATAGTTTGTATGTATGAATATGGATATTGTTATTACTAAAATTTGTGTCAACATCAAAAAAATATTTTTTTTGAAAAACAATTCAGGCTATTCAGCAATGTACGGTCGTATATTAATTAAGCGTAAATATTTTGTCATTGCGAGCAAAGCGAAGCAATCCGCATTTTATTTCATAAAATTCATGATTTACAAGTATTTTCTGTGTCATAATTCAGTATATAAAGCATTTGCAGATTGCTTCGTCGCTGCGTTCCTCGCAATGACAAACTTTAAATGAAATTGGTACACTAATTACTGCACGGATGTCCGGTGATTTTTTAATTGATTTTTTAAGCTATGATTTATTTATATCAATCAATTAGACTTGTTACGAAACTCCCGTTTCGCGCTTGAGGAAGCCCCTGCGGGGGCTTTCTAAGGGGCTCCGCCCCTTAAATCCTGTTAAAAAATTAATTATGCAACAAGTCTATTAATTACAGAAATACATTAAAATGTATTTTCATGATTTCAGGGTGAGGGGCGTTGCGCGCCCCTCAGGGACAACTGATTTCTCAGGTATCAGAGAATGGATGAATGTACCATAATATCATACCCCGGAACGAGGAGCGAGCTGCTTCTTTCTTTGACCGAATCGAGATCCCGCTATATGCTTCCTATCGGCGGAAAGTTCCGGGTGGTCGATTTTACCCTGAGAAATTCATTCGCCTCCGGCGCGCGGACCACCATCATATACAACAATCTGGAGGACGATCTCGAAAAGCATGTCGAGCAGTACGGTCCTTTCGGCGACATGAAATTTCCGCCTATCAAGGTAATAACGCGTGAATATTCAGACATCAAGGTCTGCTACAACCTTATACTGGAAAGCAATACTGAATATTACATCATCTATAACGGGGATAATCCTTCCATAATTGATTTTGCCAAGATCATCAAAAAATACAAATCCAAGAGAACCGGGGCCGTGCTTTTCAAGCTCAATATGAACGGAAGATCCACTATGGCCTACACGGTACTGGTATCGGATCAAAAGACGTTATTGAATGTCATTCGAACCGCAATCAAACAGAAAAAAACCGCGCCGAATATTTTTGAGATGATTATCAATATTCTGATTAATAGGGGAATATCCAAGAGCAGTTCCGAGGCCTATTACTGGCCGATTAAAAACGTGCCGGAATACTATGACCTCAACAGGAGAATCATTCAAGATCCGGAGATTTTCGGCCTTCTGTACAGGGAAAAAATGCTGAAGAACGACGTTCTGCAGCAAGGACATGCTTATGTGGGCCGCCAGGGAAAGGTCATAACATCTTTTATTTCCGATTATTGCACAATAAACGGCACGGTGGAGAATTCGATCCTCTATCCGGGTGTCGAGGTGGGCGAGCATACCGTGGTGAAGGATTCGATCATTCTTCCTTACAATAAGATCGGCTCCGGCGTAAGGATCCTCAGGACGATTCTAGATGAAAGGACCGAGCGGAATCCTGATTTGGAATATCTGAATGTCGGTAACTCATGCAAGATCGGATCGAGCGAAGAGCACATTAAAAATAATGATTTTCCCCAATCATTATTTTTCAGCATCACGCTTATCGGAAAAAATTGCCGCATCTTTGAAGGGGCCCGCATCGGCGGCGGCTGTTATGTCGCCTCCGGACAGGGAAGTCAATTTCTGGGCGCAAAAAAATTTCTCTACGACGGGACCTCCCTGCTCAAATAAAGCCTGATCATGAGATTTCCGCCGTATTCATCTCCTTCTATTCCCGCTCCCTGCTTCTGATGCGTTCAATGACGGTATGCACGATCTCGGCGTCAAAACCTCTGCGCTGCAGAAAGTATGCCAGTTTGGTCAGCGCGTTTTTTTTGAGCTTCAGGGCGGCGTACTTCTTGCGTGCGGTTTCAAATATTGTATCAATGTCGGTATGCCGGGACTCAGACTCTTTTATTGCGGCCTTGATGATCGTTCTGGATATTCCTCTTTTCTGCAATTCGCTTGCCAGAAGGTGCTTCCCGACCAGTTTCTTATTCAACCTGCTGTCAATGAAACGCGCGGCGAAATCATAATCGTCAAGATACCCCGCATCAATAAGGCCGCGCACCACATCCTGGATTGTGTCGTGCGCGTATCCTTTTTTCTGCAGATACCGTTCCATTTCGGCAGCAGACCGTATCCGTATGGCCAGATAGTCAAGCGCCCTTCTTTTGCACTGAAACCGCTGCGATTCTTCCTTAAGCTGTCGGTATTCGGTCGGGTCGATGCTCCTTCCGGAATCAAGTTTGTACAGATTTGAGATCTGATACGGCATGTACAGCGATTCGCCGTTGTCGAGCTCAACGGTCACCTGATCGTCGGACATTTTGATTTTTGTTATTGTAACCATTCTCGCACCGGTACAAATAAAAAGAGGATGCATGTCTGCATCCTCCCCGCTTCTTTCGCCCTGTGGTGATTAACGTTTCGAAAACTGGAATCTTTTTCGGGCTTTTTTCTGTCCCGGCTTCTTCCGTTCAACTTCCCGGGAATCCCTGGTGAGAAACCCGCCGTCACGGAGCTGCTTTTTCAGTCTCTCATCAATCTTGACCAGGCACCGGGCTATAGCCATCTTGACGGCCCCCGCCTGGCCGGACCAGCCGCCCCCGTCGACATTCGCCGCTACATCGTACTTGTCCAGCATGCCAACATATTCGAGGGGCTGACGGACGATCAGCCCAAGGGTCTGCCGCCGGAAGTACTCGCTCACCGGCTGCTTGTTTACGGTGATAGTACCCGAGCCGGGCGAGAGCCGGACCCTGGCCACTGACGTCTTTCTTCTTCCCGTGGAATAATACTGCTCAGCCATATCTGTTCCTCTTCAGATTTTCTGTTGGATGTTGATAGGTTCAGGCTGCTGCGCTTGATGGGGATGCTCGCTGCCGGCATACACCTTAAGGTTGCCGAATATCTTTCTGCCGAGCCTGCCTTTCGGGAGCATGTTTTTAACCGCATGTTCAATAATGAATTCCGGCCGCTCATTCAGGAATTTTCTGATATTGACGAATTTTATTCCTCCCGGGTATTGTGAATGCCTGAAATATTCCTTATCCTGGGCTTTCGCGCCGGTCAGAACCACCTTTTCGGCATTGATGACTATGACGTTGTCTCCCATATCCAGGTGAGCGGTGAAATCCGGCTTATGTTTTCCCCGGAGCAGCTTCGCAATTTCAGACGCAAGCCTGCCTAATATTTTTCCCTCAGCGTCAATGATAAACCACTTTTTGTTTATTTCAGACGCTTTCATATTATATGTCTTCTGAATGCTTTTCATATACGCCACTGTTTACTAAATTAAGATTACGAAAAATTTAAATTATAATCAGGCCTGTTTCTGTCAATAAAATAATAATTAATTTTAAGATTAATTTAGCAGGGGTGCGCAAGGCACCCCCTGCTAAATTAATTTAGAACTATCGATTTAAAAAGAATTTGACTAATAATATAAAATAATTGTTATATTAAAGGATATGATTCTCAGTTAGGAATTATTACAATCGAGGAGTTGGCATGATGAAAAAGATAATCGCGGTACTGATTCCAATAATTTTTTTCGCCGGTGCGTTTTCGTGCGGCGGGGGAAAAAGCATAAAAGATAAAGAGCCGAATTCCTTTTCGCTTGATGAAAAATATGATAAAGCGGCCCCGGCCAAGGGGAGAGCCAAGGGGGTTGCGGCTATATTCGATAATGATAAGGCGCTGGCGCGCGATCGGGCCCTCAATGACGCGCGGAACAAGCTGGTCGAGCAGGTTCTCGGCTCAACCGTCTCGGGGAGAAGCTTGATGAAAAATTTCGAGCTCGTCTCAACCCTGGTTGAAGCAAAATCGTACGGCCTGGTCAAAAACGAGAGGATCGTCGATGAGCGGGCCGACGCCGATATGTACACGGTGGAGATAGAAGGCACGGTGGAGCCGGCGATCGTTGAGGACGCGATAAAGGACGCCCTGAACAGATATGGCAGGCCGAAATTCATCGTTTTGGTCAATGAGTCCTTTGAGGGAAGGCCGAGCATGCCGGGATATACGGCGACCGAGACGATCATGCAGGATATCATGGGCAATCTCGGGTTTGAATTCGTGGACGCGCAAACAACGAAGAAGCTCATGAAGAACGAGAGGTCAAAAATGCAGATGGCCATGGCAGGAGATATAAGCGACGATGTCCGCCGGCTGCTGTTGGACTCCGTAGGCGCCGAGGTCGTCATATCGGGAGTCGTGACGACCGATGATCAAACCTCCATTCTGAAAAAACAGTTCAAGGATATCGACATGAAATCCAAGCGCGCCAGCGTGACCCTCAAGGCAGTGGATGTTTATACCGCGAGAATCTTGGGGACGAAAGCCGTGGCGGCGGGCGGGGTGGATATCAGCGGCCAGGTGGCTTCCCAAAAGGCGGTGGAGAACGCCTTAAAAAGAAAGGACGCGTTGGGAAGCGAAAAAAATAATCCGGGAAAATTCATCGACGACATCGTACGAAAATTCGTTGAATCAGCCACGCATCGTCAGATCAATGTTCTCATCACCGGCCTTGACTATAGCGGGCTGAAAAAATTCAGGAACCAGGTCGAAAACAGAATCCGCGGAGTGCAGCAGGTATTGGACAAGGGGAGGGTCGGGAGAGCAGCCAGACTGGAGGTTTATTTTGCCGGGACCACCAATGAATTTCTTGATGAGCTCAAGGCAAAGGCGGATAAGCTCGGGTTCGTAATTGAAGTGCCTGAAAATTTTCCGAACAGGGCGGCGATTCAGGCGAAGCTGATTGAAAACAAATAGATACGGTAAAAGCATTGACAAAAAGGATAAATTGACGGCATTCTATCGACATCATGATCGCGGTGAGAGGTTCCGTATGGTATCAACCAGATCATCCGGAAGATTATTTTTATTGATTTTTTCAGTAGGTATGATCTTCTCCTGCAAATTGGATGTTCCGATAAAAGAGATGACTGAGGCGAGAAGCGCGATCGCCAAAGCGCGCCAGGTCATGGCGGAAAAATACGACCCCGATAACCTCAACAAGTCCATAAAAGAGCTTTATACCGGACATGATTTTCTTGTCAGAAATGACGTCCCCGGCGCCAAAAAGGCGGCGGAGGCCTCACGGTTGTCCGCTCTCGCAGCGATAAGCGCGTCCCTTCCCCGCGCTGCAGAAGATTCCCTGACAGAAGCCAAAGCAGTGTATCAGGAAGCCGACAAGCTCCTTGCCGAGAGTTTTGCGCCCGAACAGTTTGCCGGCTCAAAAAAAAGCATTGATGAAGCTGAAAAACTTAAAAATGAGCAGAATCTTCTTGATTCATTCATGAAATCAAGGGAAGCGGTATCCTTGGGGAGCGAGGCGAAGGCCATAGCCCTGAAAAAGGTTCCCCAGATCAACGAGGGCATTGATAAAATGAAAATAGAAATCAATGACCTGAAGTCGCAGAATATTTCCGAGCCGCAGAAGCAGGAGCTGCCGGCGGTTTCGGAGAAACTGGACAAGGCGCTCCAACTGGTTTCCCAATACGATCTGAAACAGGCGGCTCCCCTTATACGCGAAGCTGAAGACGCCATCAATAAGATCAAGGCAGCGGCCAGGAAGAAGTCGGCTAAAGACCGGATCGCCGAGCTCCGGCAGGATGCGGAAGCATTGAGAAAAAAGCGGGGCAGTGAATTTGCCGGAGAGGATATCGACGGCGTCGTTGCCCTGCTCAATGAGGCCGATTCACTGGTGGAGCAGGACAAGCCCGATGCCGCCCGGAATAAGATCTCCGATGCCGAGAAATCGCTTGCCCTGGCTCAAGCGAAGACGACTAAAGGGCTTGCCATTGAAAAATCGAAAACCGTGGGCAAGCTCCTCGATGATACGAGGAAAATGGACACTCAAAACAAATTTCAGAATGAAATCAATACCGCCTCTTCCGTTTATGCCGAAGGTAAAAAGCTTCTGGAAAGCGAATCATATAAGGAGAGCCTCGCAAAATTTGAAGACGCCGAAGCCCTGCTCAAATCCATCAGCGTGGCGCGGGAGAAGGGGTATTTGGAAAAAAAGGGCATGAAAGAGCTGGAGGGGAAAATGATTTATAAGGTGGTTTACAACCGCTCCAAACGGGACTGCCTCTGGAGAATAGCCCACAAGGTGTACAAAAGGGCCCAGCTCTGGCCGCTGATCTACATGGCTAACAAGGATCAAATCAAAGACCCGGATATCATTTTTCCCGGTCAGTCATTCATCATCCCGGAAATACCGGCAAAGAAAAAAATGGAGTTTATAGAAAAAAGGGAGGGTAGAGAGGGTAAGGAAGCTCCGGTCCCGGACAAGCCTGAGGAGAAAAAAGCAGGCGCAGAAACCGGTGAAAAGGTCTGAGAAAAGTAATTGGTGAAAAAAGTAACCCTTATTTTCTTTACGACGGCGTCGATTTTTTTTGTTTATTCACGCGCCCATTCCCGCGACATCAACCTTGATGGTATATACGTCAAGGAGAGCTCCCCCTATTATGATAAGCTCCTGGAAAAAAAACTGACCGCGTATCAGATTGTCAATTCGCAGTTCATCGGCAGGAACGTAATTTTTGCGTCCTGGAATGACGGTTTCAATATAATTTATATAAAAGAATTTCCGGACCTGAATATCCTCTATTCCTACAACCGGATCACCCAGAGCCACACAGAACTATGCAGAATAAAAGGAACAATAGCTGCAGCGATAAACAGCATCAATGGAAGGTTCATATATCTCAAGCGTCTGCGCGAAACCGAAGATCATTCGGTGAAGGGCGAGACCATCGCGGTTAATCTGAATTCAAAAAAGCTACAGGTACTCGAGCCCGCCTATCCGTTTATTGATTTTTCCCTTTCTCCCGATGGAAGGGGTATCCTGTATGAAACAGGCAGGGGGATCGTCGAATACATTCCTGAAACGAACACCAGGAGCCTGATTATCGAAAGATCCGAATACGCCGATATTGTTCAATCCGGATCTCCCGCGATCGCATACCTGTCGCCCAACAGAAAAAAGATCGTTCTGGTAAACGGGAGCGGCGGGTCATACCGGGCAAAGGTCTTCGGGCATGGAGCGTCGCTGAAGCTTGACGGTATCACCTCGGCATCCGAGGTCTTCTGGATAAACAATGACCGTCTTGTCTATCGGAAAGGCTATGCCGGGAGCTATTCAATTCATGTGTACGATGCGGCGGCGCGCGCATCGAAGGTTTTGTCCGGAAGCTCATTGAATACCAATATCCGGTTCTCAAACCTTGCGAAGATGATTTCTTTTTTACAGGACCAGATAATACAGATCTATGACGTACGGCGGAATCAGGTCGTGAATACCGGGCTTGAGGGTGAAGACGTTCTCTTTTCTCCGGACGGAAGCAGATTCATATCTCTGTATTTAAAAAAGCTGTTCATCAGCAACATCCATACCGTAAAAAAGAAAAATTTGGAGATGGTCGGTATATCACGGCAGATAAAGGAGCTGTATAAAAATCTTCTTGATTCCCGGAACGACTGGTCCAATGATTACTCGCCGGAATATTTAAGGAGAAAAATTTCAGCGTATAATAAAATTGCAGAATAGCCTGCAAGGCCGCTTCCCTGATTGTAAAAACCGAGTTTGGGAAATCCGGTTTTAATGTTTTCATCTTTTAATACTTTAATGAGCTCGATTAAAAATTTTTTCATACGCTACTTGGTAAGGCTGAATACAGGGTTACGGGCGCCGGCCCGAATTCCGGACACAATGCACGGCGCCGATGAGTCACGGGAAAGTCCCGTTGTTAATGCTCTTCTTTTTATTGCAACATTCGTCTCCACCACCATTGTCGGAGCAACCGCGGCCGGTTCGTTTGCCGGCGTATTGATCAGCGGACTGCCCTATTCGATAACGCTGATGACAATACTTTTAGCCCATGAATTCGGCCATTTTTTCGCTGCGCGGGCGTTCAGGGTCAGGTCCACGCTCCCCTATTTCATTCCTTTCCCGTCGCTCGTGGGGACCATGGGAGCTGTTATAAAGACAAAATCAGCCATACCTCATCGCCGCGCCCTTTTCTATATTGGAGTGATGGGGCCCCTGCCTGGATTTATACTGAGCCTTGCAGCGGTTATTGCCGGCATATATCTGTCAGAAATCAAACCTCTCCCTACTGTAGGAGAGGGAGGATTCATACTGGGCGATTCTTTCCTTGTCGCAATAATTATTAAGCTGATCCATGGCACCATACCGGCAGGGTTTGATATATTTCTTTCCCCCTATGCTAAGGCGGGCTGGTTCGGATTTCTTATAACCAGCCTTAATCTCATGCCGATCGGTCAGCTCGACGGCAGCCATATACTTTATGCGCTGATCGGGAGGAACCAGCTTTTTTTCGGATGGATCTCTTTTGCCGGGCTTATCGTGCTCTCCTTTATCTGGCCCGGGTGGATAGTCTGGATCATCATGACGCTTATTCTCCTGATGGTGGGCCATCCTGATATTCCGGAAGGAACAGAGTTATCCGGTGTTGAAAAAACAATCGGATGGATTTGCATGATAATTTTCGTCCTCACGTTCGTGCCGGTGCCGATTGATTTTATATAACCGACTCGACATAGGCGAATTAATTTTAAAAAGAGTAACCGCCGATTCACGCAGTTACGTTTTGTTTCTCTTGTTAAATTCCCGGTATTCGATATGATTTCTGATGATTTTTACGGAAGACAGAATATCCAAAGAATACCAGCCCGCCATGAGAGTATAGAACACCTCCCGGCCGATGCTGCCGTAAAAAAAAATTATCCTTCCCTCCGTGTCTGCAACAAAGACTCCCCACGAGAGCACTCCCGTCGTTATAAGACCGAGGAATGCTATGGCTGCCACAGCAGAAAATCCGCTCCGGTATTTTCTGGTTATCAGTGCGATATGGAACGCAATGACCGCAACTACTATGAACGTCATATTCAACCTGCCTGATGGGTAATCCAATAAAATATCTTCTTTGCGACTCTGCGTCTCTGCGAGAACCTCTTTTTAGGCAGCCTCCGTTTTTACATAATTATATTCGCTGGACCCGTGCCCCTTGCTGGCGGACAGAGGGTCTAAGTGAGGAATTTCTCGAAATTTAATTCACGTCCCCGGCAGCGCTAAGGCAATACTATTAATAAACTTGACAAACAATTCGTCATCGCATATTCCTTTTATTATAAGGTCTTCGGTATGAAGCGGTCAGCAGTCAACAAAATATTCATTATAGGTATATTATCCTCCGTTGTTTTCCTGCCGAATCATAAAATCTCAGGACAAAATTATCCCATAACTCCTGAGCGTTCTGAACAGATCATCGATAAAATATATGAAAAATACATTCCGGTATATAAAAAATACAGGGGCGTTGGATCAGTCCGTAACATTGACATTATTGAATATAATCCAAATACAAACACATTGATCAACCGGTCTCACGTTTCTCTGATTCGTAAAGACTATTTCTATAAAAAGTCCGAGATTGAAATCCTGGAGTACATCAAAAACGACAAAGTAATGCAGCCCTCTGAATATGAGAACAGGATAATTGAAATCCCTGATCCAATACTTGATGAAAACGGCAGAAAATTGTATTTAACCAGGATCACGAATATCGCTGCCGTATCCAAGCAGAAGTGTTATCAGATGAAGGTGGTTCCCCGGAAAAAAACCGCCAAGTATTTTGGCGGGTTTTTGTATTTTAAAATGGATACCCTGGAGCTCATGCTTTTGGAAGGGAGCCTGGGCGATCTGCCTTTTTCCTTCAAAGAGTATAGTATGAAGTATTTTTTCGAACATGAAGGGGATCTGCCGGTGCTTAAATCCGGATCATTTATCATGAGAACTTATATTCCGGTGCTCCAGCCGGATCGAAGGTTTGTCATAAGCGTTAACGTGATTGAGAGTAAACTGTTATAGAGGATGAATAGTATGAAAAGGAATCGGACGCTGTCATATTTGTTATTCATGAGCATGATCATTGCATTTGTATCCTGCGTTACATCTGTGGAGAAGAAACTGGAATCGGAAAATCAGGAATTTTTAAAGGCCCCGTTTAACAAACTGGAAGACAAGGAGACCTTCAGGGTCACAATAGATTCCGATAAATATATAGCCGTCCAGACTGATTACGAAGAAACCATCCAGCGCGAAAATGATCCGGGCGGCGACCGGTATATCTGCGATGAGATTAAAAAATATGACAAGATCGATGAAGCCCGGGAGGGGATGTATCAGATTTTCTTATATCCTGACCGGGGAACATTGAAAAGGGTGAGGCCGTACAAGCCGCTGAACCTCATCGAGCTCGATAACCTTATTCTCGAAGATTTACAGCGATGGACTTTTAGATTTCCCCGGAACGTTATCCAGCCGAGCATGTTTTATATTAAATACCGCATCGTCCTGAGAAAGAGGCAGAGTGATGAACAGATTATTCAAGAAGTGCAGAAAAAGATGAGCACTGAATAACCTCGGAGGGCATAAGAGAATGAGATGTGGATAATGGATAGTCTTTCAGCATGGTGCTATAACGAAGATGTATTAATAATAAACCGCACTGCATTTTCATCCATCAACAGCTTTTTCGAGATTTCATCCGAGCTCCATCCTTTAGTGGAGAGCTCCCGCACCGTGCGGATGACATTTTCATTCAGGTTTTTCGCTGCGGCCGTATTCCCCTTAACCTGTTTCAGAATCGGATTATTATTATCGACCGCCTGTATGAAGTCTGCAAATTGCCTCATCTTTTTGTCTGTCTCGGTAAAAAGCTCTTGAAGTCTTGAATCCGTGTTATTGAGCTCGTCCTGCAGCGTTTCAACTTTTTGGAACATGGCATAGATCTGTTTTATCCTTGACTCCATGTGCTCGGACAGGCCTTCCAACTCGCTGAATCTATCCTTGACTTCTTTTATCTCCGATTCCCTTGTCTTGAGGATGATGGTGTTCTCCTCCACCTCATGCAGATGCTGATTCACTTTATCAACGCGCTTGTCCGCGCGCTCCACGATTTTCTGGAAGCTGTTGATTTTCCCTTCCATGGACTGTATCAAAATATCGGCCTTTGTAACGGAATCGAGATTCTTCTTAATGTCCTCTTCATAATCATGCAGCTCTCTGATCCGCGATTCCAGGCTCGCATAGCTTTCAACCAGGGCGTCGATCCGCAAGCTGACGGCGTCGATTTTTACAAACTGCTGTTGGCAATTGCCCGCTTTTTCGAGCGCATAATCGCTCATCTCCTGAAGTGCTTTGATCTCAGATTCAATATCCGCCAGTTTTTCCCTTTTGTTCTGATATAACCGTATCTCGCGGTCATACTCCTTTGCAAGCTCTTTGACATAATCAATATCTGCGAAGAACTTCTCAAGATTTTGCGCTTCTTTCCGGGAATCCTCCAGCATCCGGTTCAGCCGTTCTATCGAGCCGTTCACTTCACCGGTCAGCGTTTCTGTCCGGGAAAAGATTTTGCTCTGTTCCTCGTAGTTTAGTACCTCGGATTGAATGGTGAATAGCCGCTGTTCAATACCTGAAAATTCGTCTTTTATTTTCAGCATCTGGTTCTCGGACAGGGATTCCAGCTGATTTCCGAATTTTAGCAGCCGTTGCTCTATATCCTGCGCGCTTCTGCTGATTTCGTCTGTCTTGCTCTCTGCGGTATTCAAGAGCTTGTTTTCAAATCCCTGGAAATGCTCCTCGAAATTTTCGATACCTTTTTTTTGTTCCCGCTTCTGGGCTTCGACGTAGCTTTCATGCAGCTCCTCGAATTTGAGCAATTTTTGCTCTATATCCTGCGCGCTTCTGCTGATTCCAATTGTCTTGCCCTCCGCGGTATTCAGGAGCCTGTTTTCAAATTCGAGGAATTGTTCCTCGAATTTCTCGATATCTTTTTTGATCCCCTGTTTCTGAGCTTCAATATAACTTGCGATCTGATTCTCAAATTTTGGCAATTTTTGCTCTAAGTCCTGCGTGCTTCGGTTAATTTCGTCCGTCTTGCTTTTCGTTGTATTCAGGAGCCTGTTTTCAAATTCGAGGAATTGCCCCTGGAAATTCTCGATACCTTTCTTGATCTCCTGCTTTTGAGTTTCAATATAACTTGCGATCTGATTCTCAAATTTTGGCAATTTTTGCTCTATATCATGCGTGCTTCTGTTAATTGCATCTGTCTTGCTTTTCGTTGTAGTCAGGAGCTTGTTTTCAAATTCGAGGAATTGCCCCTGGAAATTCTCGATACCCTTCTTGATCTCCTGCTTCTGATCTTCACTATAGCTTGCGAGCTGATTCTCAAATTTCAGCAATTTTTGCTCTATATCCTGTGTGCTTTTATTAATTTCATCAGTCTTGCCCACTGCGGTATTCAGGAGCTTGTTTTCAAATCCCCGGAAATGCTCATCTAAATTTTCGAGATCCTTCCTGATTTCCTCCCTTTGAGCTTCAAGATAGCTTTCGAGCTGATTCTCGAATCTCAGCAATTTTTGCTCTATATCCTGCGCGCTTTTGTTAATTTCATCGGTCTTGCCCTCCGCGGTATTCAGGAGCCTGTTTTCAAATCCCTGGAAACGCTCTTCGAAATTTTCGAGATCCTGCTTGATCTCCTGCTTTTGATCTTCAGCATAGCTTTCGAGTTGATCCTCGAGTTTCAGCAATTTTTGCTCTATATCCTGCGTACTTCTGCTGATTTCATCGGTCTTGCTCTCCGCAATATTCAGGAGCCTGTTCTCAAATCCCTGGAAACGCTCCTCGAAATTCTCGATGTCCTTCTTGATTTCCTCCCTTTGAGCTTCAACATGGCTTTCTCTCTGGTCTTCGAATTTGAGCAATTTTTGTTCTATATCCTGCGCGCTTCTGCTGATTTCACTCATTTTGCTCTCCGCGGTATTCATGAGCCTGTTTTCAAATTCCTGGAATCGTTCATCGAAATTCTCGATATTTTTCTTGATTTCCTCAGCTTCTCGGCGCGTGGCATGCACAATCTCATCTCTTTTGGAAATGGCGTGAATGCTCAAGTTGTCCAGCTCATTTCGCACTTTATCAACCTCGATCTCGAATGTTTTAATCAATTTGGATTTCGATTCATTGACTGTGGTTTCAACCGAATTGAGCTTATCGTAGAGTTTATCAATGGACTGATTTATCCCACTCTCCACATCTGAGGTCTTTTCTTTGATATTTGAAAAAATCTTGCTCTCGAGGTCGGCAAAATTTACTTTTAGCATCTCGACCTGATTCTGCAGAGTGGAAGAGCCCTCAATGGATTTTACCAGGCCGTCGGCCTTTATCTTAAAATTCTGCAACAATATCTCCCCCGTGTCGGTAAGCCTCTGCTCCATATCGGCGAGGGAGCGTTCAAAATTTTCGGTCAGATCCATGACCTTTTGGCGGCTTGAATTGAAAATACTCTCCTCTTTATTTTCAAGAGCTTCGCTCAGTTTGTTTATCTGATTGGTAAATTCCACGGTTATTTCCTTGGATTTTTCCTTCAGCCGGTTGTTGAAATTCTGGAGTATATCGGCGCTCTCGCTCCTCAGGGTTTTAATGCTCTCTTTTACATATGTGGTATTATGCGATAATTCAAGGAAGCTTTCTTTCGCTCCGGCAATGAATTCAATCTGCTGGTTAACATCACGCGCCGATTGCGATATGATTTTGATATCCTCTTCAACTTTTTGAAGATTCGTTTTTTCGATGTCAAGGCCGCGTAGCCTGCTCTCAATCTCCCTGACGGATCCGGAGATGTTTTTTGCAAGCGTGTCGGATTTTTTAATTAAAATATCCATCTCAATCGTTGCATCATTGAACCGTCTGTTTTCTGTTTCCGCCATTTTTTTGAACTCGTCAAATAAACGCGACGAATATCTCCGCAGTTTCGCCATTTTGAGGTTTGTCCGGTCCAACTTTCTGAAAAGAATGAGCATAAGAAGACAAACCACTAAAGTTATGATATTATAAATCATGATAATAACTCCGATTTATTCAACGTGAACGGGCCGGTTTAAAAAAATATACACTGCGCTAATTTTGTCAATCCAAATTTTATGTCACATAAGATGTTTCAGATTTTTATTATTGACAAAAACCGGTTCTTTCTAAAATAGTAGTCGCACTATTTTTTGGCATAATTCAAAAAAATATGACGGATTTGATGCGAGCCGGGAATAGCGCATCAGCTTGTGCATATGGAGAAGGAAATTGTACTGAAGTTAGAATGAGAGGTGATTCATATGAAAAGAACATTCCAGCCAAGCAGAACAAAAAGGTACAAAAAGCATGGATTCCGCATGCGAATGAGCACCATTGAGGGGAGAAAGGTGTTGAGTAGAAGAAGAAAGAAAGGAAGGTATAGATTAACAGTTTCAGACGAAAGGAGATTGCCAAAATAATTTTATTATCGTGAGAAGAATATATTCTTTAAAAGGAAGGAATTTATTTCGAGAGGTTTATCAAAAGGGCAGGAAATTACAGGATTCAGGTATTCGGGTATTTATTTTTAAATGTCGCAGCGATAATCATGTAAAACCTGATATGCGGAAACAGATATCACCCAGGATAGAAAATGTTAAGCTTGCAGTTATACTGGCGAAATCATTTGGTAAAGCAAATACCAGGAACAAAGCGAAAAGGAGAATTCGAGCGATCTGCTCAGAGCTTATTAATCATCTTAAAAACGGGTTTTGCATTATAATCAAAGTTGATGCTGATTTTAAGAATTTACAGTTTATAGAAATAAAGAGCATAATAAGGGCATTATTCATGAAAGCGGGACTAATAAAACGTGATGCGGATACAGGCGCTCAGTAAGCTGATAAATTCTCTGGGCACGAAAATCATAATTCTAATAATCACCGTCTATCGGATGATCATATCTCCGATTCTACCTCCATCCTGTCGATTTTATCCATCCTGCTCCGTGTATGCAATCGAGGCATTTCGAAAGCACGGCTTCATGAGGGGTTTCTATCTGGCGGCACTAAGAATTATCAGGTGTAATCCTTTCAATAGAGGAGGCTTCGATCCCGTGCCTGATAACTTCCGCTTTTTTAGCTGAGATTCTTTCCTTATCCTTCGGCTCACGCTGAGCGTTGAACTAATTTAAGAACAATTCTTTACACGGGCATATTAAGGCGCGGAATTCTGATTCCGCGACAAGTCTATTGAGTTTTAACGTAAGAGGAACGGTAAAAATGGATAAAAAAACTGTAATAGCAATAGCATTAATAACCATTGCCTGGGTCGGCTACTTCATATTGACCAAGCAGGAATATTCTGCTAAAAAGCCGGCCGAGGTGCGGAAGGAGGAACCGGCCGGGAAGGAAGAGGCTGGAAAGTCAAAACAGGGAGAGGAGATCAAGGTGGAAGCCGCCGGTGCAGCCGGCAGGGAAGAGATTATTACCGTAAAAACAAAAAAGTTTTTCTTTACCCTTTCCAGCAGGGGTGCATCGATAACCGGCGCACAATATATACCGAGGGATATCGATCTTATTATAAGGAAAAACCCATACAACGCAAAGGGAGCGTTTGATTTTTCCGTCCGCTTTGATGAGGATGAATTCCTCCAGGGGACGCCCCTTGATGCGGTGCTCTGGAAGAACAGGAAGGAAGGGAATAACCGGATAATTTTTTCTGCTGACGCAAAAATCAATGGATCGCCGGTAAGGATTGAGAAGGCCTATACCTTCTCCGATGACGGTTACAGCTTTAAGATTGCCTATCGGTTTATAAATACGGGGTGGAAACACCTCGCCTTCAATGATAACACGCTCATCATATCCCCCGGGGAAATGCTGGGACCGGCGCTCGATTTCCAAAACACCTATAACCGGCTGGCCGGCATCTATTCGCTGAATGGCGATTTTAAGCAATCGGCGAAAGGGGACGGCGGTTTTTTACCGGGGTGCGGTTCATCATCAAATGGCAGGCCGCTTAAGAAGGAAACCGGCACCATAAATTGGATCGGCATCATGAGCCGGTATTTTCTGATCATCATGATACCGGAAGAGTTCACCGGAATCGCGGCAATTGAAGATAACAGAAAGGACAGCGGATTTCGTACCGGGATAGCGGTACCGATAAAAAGGCTGGAGCCGGGGAAGGATATTACAAAATCATTTACGGTGTATCTCGGAGAGAAGGACAAGCAGCACCTCGCGTCGGTTAACAAGTCGATCATCGATGCCGCCGATGTCAGCAAGATCATCGAGCCGATCCGGAATTTTGTGATATGGTGTCTGCTCGCCATCAATAAATATATCGGCAACCTCGGCTGGTCGCTGGTTCTATTTTCACTGCTGTCGAAAATCGTTTTCATGCCGCTCACCATCAAATCCAACGAATCAATGAAAAAGATGCAGCAGCTGACGCCGAAATTGAACGAAATAAAAGCCAAATACAAGGACAAGCCGGATCTTATGCAGAAGGAGATGATGAAGCTCTACCGGGAGAACAAGGTGAATCCTATGGGCGGCTGTTTCCCTCTCCTGCTCCAGATGCCGTTTTTCTTCGCCCTGTACAGCGCGCTTATAAACTCGATCGATCTATGGAATGCCCCGTTTATTTTCTGGATGAAAGACCTTTCAATGCCTGATACGGTAGCGACTGTCGCAGGGTTCAGTCTGAACATCCTTCCGATCATCATGACCGGAACGACATTTCTGCAACAGAAGCTGTCGACCGTGGAGGCCGCGGGACAGCAGAAGGCTCTGATGATGATCATGCCGCTGATGTTTATATTCATATTCTGGAACATGCCCTCGGGATTGGTGCTCTATTGGGCTTTACAGAATGTCTTTCAGATCATGCATCAATTGTTTATAAATTACCGGGCGAAGGCGAAGAAGGGCTGATGCGAAAAATTTTCCCTGCTGATGGAACAAGGGAGGAAAGTAAAAGAATACTGTAACGTGCAAATTCGATGATTATACATATAATATGAGGAGGCGCATTATGAAGGTCATAGAAGTGGAAGGAAGAACGGTCGATGATGCGACAAAAAAGGCTTTAGCTGAGCTGGGCATCGCTAATTCCTCAAAGATCAATATTGAAGTAATCGATGAAGGCAAGAGCGGCATATTCGGGTTCGGCGTCTCACGGCCTGCTAAAATCAGGCTCTTTTACAATACCGAATCCAAGGATATAGGCGATACGATCAAGGAAGTAATTCCCAATATCATCAACAAGATGGGAATTGAATGCAGGATTACGGATATTAAAGAAGGTGAGTCGAAAGTCTATATTGAGCTTGAGAGTAAAAACAATTCAGGGTTGATAATCGGGAGACAGGGAAAGACCCTCGAGGCGCTGCAGTTTATGGTAAACCTGATCGTGAACCATAAAACCGGGAGCGACAAAAAGATTATCCTGGACATCGAGTCATACCGGGCCAAGAGGGAGCGGGCCCTTCGAAAGATGTCCAAAGACATCGCTTTTAAGGTTGTTAAGACCGGCAAACCCTGGACGCTTGAGCCGATGAACCCCTTTGAACGGAGGCTGATCCATCTGACGCTCCAGAACGATTCCCGGGTGACTACGAAAAGCGAAGGTCAGGGCATTTACCGGAAGGTAACCATTCTGCCCAAACAGTAACCATGTATGCTGAATGATACGATCTGTGCCCCCTCGACTCCGCCCGTTCATTCTTCCATCGCCGTAATAAGGATCAGCGGCGCTGATACCCTGCGAGCCCTTAACTCCATCTTCCATTCCCGGGTTGACATTAAGCCGCGATACGCCCTGTACCGGAGCATTATCCATGAGGGTGATCCGGTCGATGATGTTATCGTCATATTCTACCGGTCTCCCCGAAGCTATACGGGAGAGGACATGGCCGAGATATTCTGCCACGGCAATCCGATGATCGTGCAGAAGATCATGATACTCTTACACGGCCTCGGCATCAGGATGGCACAGCCGGGGGAATTTACCCGGCGGGCGTTCATGAACGGCAAGCTCGACCTCACCGAGGCCGAGGCGATAAACCATATAGTGCGTGCGCGGAGCGAATGGGAGATCCAAACGTCCCTGAAACAGATGCACGGGTCGTTAAAACAGGCCATACACCGGATCCGGACCAGGGTAATCGAATTCAGGGCGGATATCGAGGCGGGGATCGATTTTTCCGAGGAGGAGATCGATGTTTTACCTCAAGAACAGGCCCTGCAGGCAGCGGGCGATATCCATGAATTGATTGCGGATCTTCTCGCCCGGTGCAGGACCGGCGGACAATTGAGCCAGGGGATCGATGTGGCCATTGTCGGAAGGCCGAATGTCGGAAAATCCAGCATATTGAACCTGCTCTTAAACCAGGAGCGGGCGATTGTTTCCAGCATTCCCGGAACCACCAGGGATATTATACGGGAGCCTTTTCAGGTGAACGGTATGCATGTCAATCTGAACGATACCGCCGGAATAGATACGCCGGGAGACGAGATCGAGTCGATCGGAATAAGCCTGAGCTTGCAAAAAATTGAATCGTCTCCGTTTATCATCCTGGTCCTTGATGCAACCGGGGGGTTACGCGCAGCCGATCTAAGCATTTTGGATAAGATCCGTAATAAGAAAAAAATTATTCTTATAAATAAAGTCGATATCGCCGCTCCGGATGAGATAGACCGGCTGCGGGGGGAGATCAGGGAAAAAACGACACTCTTTTCCGCCAAAACCGGCGAAGGTTTGAATGATCTTAAAGACGCGATTTCAAAGCTCATTAAGAATGAATTTATCGAGATTGATAACTCCTTCATCGCGAATGTGAGGATCGTTGATCTTCTTGAACAGTCTGTGCGGAATATCGCGGCGGTCGGCGAACTTATCGCCCGGCAGGAGCCGAATGAAATTATAGCTTTTGAACTGCAATCCCTCCTCGATTCACTCTCGGAAATCACCGGAGAGATCACGCCCGAGGACATACTCGATTCCATATTCAGCAGATTCTGTATAGGCAAATAGAACCACACTGTCAGGCATTAAGACATTTCCAAATATTGAACCGGCCATCCGTTTTATTTTTGTGGAACTTCTAAATGTGTGTATTGTGCGCCTTGGGCGCGCGAGAGGGTATGAATTATTTTTCGGGTAAAACTGAGGCACGCGACACATACATTTAATATTTTTCTTTGTATTGAAAAGCTATTAAAAATTTAGTAGATTAATAATGCAATGTCATTGACATTAGATTGGGCAGCGATGTATTTTATTATCCTATAGATATAAATGAGCGAAGTGCTCTGTTTTTATGGATAAACTCGATAAAACAAAAGAGAACATCGGCGTTACGAATCTTGATAACAAAACCCGTGAAAAGCTTTTCGAAAAATTCGTTGAGAGCGGGGGTAAGGTTATTGACGATAAAGCGAGGAGAATACACCTGATCCTTGACCGGGAAAAACAGAGAAAGCTTCAAAAGAGACTCAAGAGCCGATCCGACAAAGTTATAAAGAAAGAAAAGCCGAAAACAACGGTAGTAAAACCGACGCGCACGCCCGAGGTGCCGCCGCAAAATGAAACTAATTCATTTTTACTTTTTGCGGGCAGGTTGAAATTACGCTTCAATCTGAAATTCCTCGGAATCACGACATTCGACGGATATTATTTCAAAAAAAAGTTTTTCTCAAAATTCAATAACATCCATAAACCCGCATTGATGGAACTGCAGATCCTGTATTTTGAAATATTCAAAAGAAATCTTTCAGCGGGCAAAACCATTATCCAGGCCCTCGATGCGCTCAAACCCCTGTACTACGAGCTCATTGAAATGACAGGAAACCTGTTCGACAAAATCCTGACGGACCAGATTCTCGAGCAGCACATCAATTTTCCCGAAGTCCCCAAAAGAGTCTCCGAGCTCAGAGAGCCCCTTCTTCAATTGTTCAGAAGGCTGTATGTCCTTAATCCGCATGAGCATACGATTCGGATGGCTTTTGAGCGGGCCATTGATCTTTACGGCAAACCGGATGACGATATGAGAGATTCTCCGTCGGCGACAAAACGAAAGATGAGAAACGACCTGTTCATCATTTTCCATAAATTATATCCACGGCTGGAGTTACTCTACTATCTCCTTGAGGGATCAGGGATCCGGCAGTTCGGTCCCAGTATTGATTCCAAACTGTCCATCACCGATGCAGAAAAGCCGGGAAACAGGATGCTGTCTAAATATTTCGATGATATCTCGGCGCAGCCTGCGGAGCATGACAATTCCGCTGCCCCCGGCGAGGGGAAAGAGGCGGATAACGCGCGCATGAAGGCTATAAAGAAGGGCCTCGATATCATGTCAACGCTCAGCATGTCGAAATTGCGGAAGGAATATGATAAAGCAAGATTATTCGATTACGTAAGCGATGTCGACAAGGTATTTATTTCCTACCTGCTCTTTAATGAATTCGACAAGGAATATTCCTTCATTTTAACCACCAACAAAATAAAATTCAGAACCGACGTCATCTCGCGCACCCAAAAGGATTTTAAAACCAGCCTTGTTACGCTGTACGATAAAATGAAAAAAAGCGCCGACAGCCTGAGAGAATATGCGGAAGAATTGAGGATGTATGAAAAGGCGAGGCATGAAAAGCCTTTGAGCGGCGTGCAATATATCGAGTTTTCTAAGAGGATGGAGGCCCTTGAAAAGAAAAAAAATATCTGCGGGAAGAAGGCGCTGTCAACGGTCAGGGAATATATGAACGAGACCGCAGAGGAGTTGTCTCTTCTTGCCGAAGACATGGACAACCATCAGTTTCACATTGAAAATCCGCAGGAAGAGCTGGTGTTCGATCCCCTCATCGAAGGAGAGAAAAAATTAAATAAAAAGAAAATCTATGAAGCGATCTATGTCGTATACTGTTACGCGCTCGCTTTTGCATATCGCTTGAGCCACGGCGGCGATCTTTCAGGGGATCTTGAATTCAAAAAAGAAGAATTGGAATTGATGCAAAAACAGATGGAAGAGACATCGGCTCCGGAAAAATCAGAAAAGGCCGGCGACCAGACACAGAAATCGATACTGGAACAGCTGGACGATTTGCTGTAATCGCCCGGATGCTGCTAAAACTCCGCCAATCTTTTTTTACGCATCTCGTGCCTCCGTTGCATAAGTATCGTTTGGGGAGCGTCGGTCAACCGGTAATCGCGGTAGGGTGTCGACTTGAGATTTTCCCGCAGTTCCTTAAGCTCGCCGCTGTCCAATGGTTGAATGCCGGCGCCCTTGGAAGCAAGGGTTCCTTCCCGTTTTCCCCCCACTGAGGGGCCCCTGCCGATGTTAAACCCCGCTTCAAGCAGTGCCCTGCGTATCTGCGGAGCGCTTGAGTAGGTTGTTAAGATTCCGGCGTCGCTCGTCAGGTGAAACAGCTCCTTTAAAAATTCAACGCTCCAGAGTTCGGGATTTTTTGAAGGGGAAAAAGGGTCGATAAAAACAGCATCGAACAGCATACCCGAGAGCTTTTGCACGGTGTTTCTCGCATCCCCCAACTCTATTTTGATGCTTACCCGGTCACCGTGTGCATATCCGCGCGCATACGCCCTTTTAATCAATGAATACAACTCATCCCTTTCATCGTTGAATGATATTTGGTTCAATGCAGTAATCAGAGATCGTTCTTTTTCCAGTGAATAAATTGATAGAGAGCCGCCATACCTCCTCTTCGCGCATTCGGCCATCAATGCCAGGATATTATAGCCGAGCCCGAAGCCCACGTCGAGAACGTACAAGTGCTTTTGCGGGGAATTCAACACGCCGGAAGGATATACGTGCTTTAAAAGCGCTTCCTCGTATGCGCCGGATAGAGAATGCATGTGCTCGTCATACGCCGCCGCATACAGGGTATAGGAGCCGTCGGCGG
>Ga0154758_174_pt1 | contig 35603 bp, 29 predicted proteins | sample Rifle2008BG16ft_FD_105766 | JGI IMG/M metagenome (GOLD analysis project Ga0154758, IMG submission 105766) | Spirochaetes bacterium RBG_16_49_21
CAAATGCTCCGGCAGAAAGGCGATGTTCGCGATTATTGTCGGAATAACGGCGCTTCCGATGACCGCTGCTATCAGGAAGGAATACTGGTCGCGGGTGACGATGCCGTTCGTGAGCCCGTACAGGGCTGAGATCGATCCGAAGGTGAGGCCCGTGGACATGAGCAGGGTGTAGTACCACCGCTCCTTTTTGCTCTCCCGGAACCTGCCGATGACCGGATAGAGGCCGAATATCTTAGATATAACCTTGCCTCCGAATAGGGCGAAAAACACCAGCGGGGCCGCGATCACCGCGGGTATCGAGACAAAGTAACCGGCCCGGAGAAAATAGATCGGTGTGAGAAATCCTATGGTAAGAGTGCGCAACCGTCGAATGAAAAATTCGTCCCGTGCCACGCTTCCTGCCAGCGCCATGCCGGCGATGTAGGCCGGGAGCACCGCCTCGCTTCCGGACCAGAGCGCAAGGGCGCCCAGGCCGAAGAGCACGAACACGATCCATTTGGTGCGAATGGCTGCTGTGCGATTTCCATAGATGCGCGTGAGGCGCGCCGTAAGCGGCGGCAGTAGGAAAAATACCGCCCCGCACACCGCGATGAATATGATGGTCTTATACGTAAAGGGCGCGAAGATGAGCCCCAGGGCGATGACTGTTCCGAGGTCGTTGATGAAGCAGGCGCCGAGGATTCCTTTACCGTACTCGGTCTTGTTGAATCCGTATTCCAGCATGACCGCGTACACAACGGCCATGGAGGTAGTGGAGAGGGCGATGCCGCCGAGAAGGCTCGCTTGCGGGTTCCATCCAAGCACAAAATAGGCCAATGCCGCACAGCCCAGGAAGGGGGCCAGAAATCCGATGAGGCCGACCATAGTGACTTCTCTGATCTTGGCCTTGAATGATACCGGATCGAGCTCGGCGCCGGCGAGGAAGGTGAGTAGTACCGCTCCGGAACCGGCAATGAACTTCATCCATTCAGAGTTAGGTTTAAGAATATCGGGATCGAAAAATCGGGCTGCGATATATCCGGCGAGCGCGCCTACGCAGATCTCCATGAGCGCCATGGATATCTTGAGCCGATTGGCGAGAATAGTGGAAAGCACCGCCAGGGCGAGCCACACCGTGGCGATTACATATATATCGAACATGGAGTCCTCCTGAAAACAAGAAATCCACCGCACGGTGGATTGCCTGCCTCGGCTGACTCCACCGTTTGGATGCGGTAGGAGTCATCAGCCGAACATTGTGCATTTATACGGGGGACTCCATCCCCTTGATAACAACAACGCCATACTTATGACCCCATAGGTAAATTGCAAGTATTTTACTCGACTTAAAGACTATCTATGCCTCTCAACCCTCCAGCTAATCATTACCCGTATCTCATTCTCTCATGCCTCCCAACCCTGCCGGACAGGATGTCCCAATGTCGCGGAGTACAGGAGGTGCGAGAGCGACCCCGGAGGGGGGCTAATATTGATTTCTAAGAGTAATAATATATTATTTCAATATATTTCTTTACAATAAGAAATGATCTCCAAGTCCCCCTCCGGGGGATTTAGGGAGCCGAGAGGCTTGATGTAAAGATACGGGTAATGATTAGCTGGAGGGTTAAAGGGGCCGAGGAGCTTGATTATTGCACAGATACTCAACTGAAAATAAATTGACAAAAATTTGTGCCGATAGATAAGTTATACACTTTATTTCGTTCAATTGTTCTCGAGGATTATCTTCATGAAGATGAAAGGCGCTGAAATACTTATTGAATCGCTTAAGAAAGAAAACGTGGAATGCATGTTCGGGTATCCGGGCGGAGTGGTGATACCCATTTTCCACTACCTGTTCAACGCGCCCTTTAAATTCATACTCACCCGGCACGAGCAGGGAGCGGTTCATGCGGCAGACGGGTACGCCAGGGCCTCCGGCAAGGTAGGCGTGGCGCTTGCCACGTCCGGGCCGGGCGCGACCAACTGCGTTACCGGGATCGCGACCGCGCACCTTGATTCCGTGCCGCTCGTGGTTTTTACCGGCCAGGTCAAGCGCAGCCAGATCGGCAATGACGCGTTCCAGGAGGTCGACATCACCGGGATCACCCGGCCCATAACCAAGCACAACTATCTCGTTCAGGATATCAAGGATCTTGCGCGGATCATCAAGGAGGCGTTCTATATCGCATCGACCGGCAGGCCGGGCCCGGTGCTCATCGACGTGCCCGTAGACGTATCCAATGCCGAGCATAAGTTCAGCTACCCGGAAGCCGTGCACCTGCGCGGATACAAGCCGGTGTATGAAGGCCATTCCGGCCAGATCAAGAAGGCGTGCGATCTCATCGCAAGCGCGAAGCGGCCGGTCATATACGCCGGCGGCGGGGTGGTTATATCCAATGCATCAAAAGAGCTCAGGGAATTCGTACGCAAGACCGCTATCCCGGTCACTACAACTCTGCTCGGGCTCGGCGTGTTTCCGGAGACCGACCCCCTGTCGCTGGAGATGCTCGGCATGCACGGCACCTACTATGCGAACCATGCGGTGAACGAGTCGGACCTCCTCATCGCCGTAGGCGCCCGGTTCGACGACCGGGTGACCGGGGACATATCCGAATTCATTCCTCATGCGAAGGTCATCCACATAGACATCGACCCGGCTTCGGTGAGCAAAACTGTTCCGGTGGATATTCCCATTGTCGGCGACTGCAAGCAGGTGCTTGCGGAGATGAATCAGATCGTGAAGCAGCCGAAAATAGAGGAATGGCACGCGGAAATCGAAAAATTGAAAAGGGAGCATCCGCTGACCTATGATATGACCGACAAGGGCATGATAAAGCCGCAGTATGTGGTGGAGGAGATATACCGCCAGACCAAGGGGGACGCCATTATCTGTACGGAAGTGGGGCAGAACCAGATGTGGGCCGCTCAGTTTTACAAATACACCCAGCCGCGGAGCTTCATATCTTCAGGCGGCCTGGGCACCATGGGATACGGGTTCCCGGCCGCAATCGGCGCGCAGCTTGCGCGTCCGGACAAGCGGGTGATCGATATCGCGGGAGACGGCTCCATCCAGATGAACATCCAGGAGCTGATCGTGGCGGTGCAGCACCGGCTGCCGGTCATCGTCGCGATACTCAACAACTGTTTTCTCGGCATGGTGCGGCAGTGGCAGCAGCTTTTTTACGAGAAGCGCTACTCGCACACCTGCCTCAACTTTGCCCCTGATTTTGTGAGGCTCGCCGAATCTTACGGCGCGGTCGGCATCAGGATCGAGAAATACGAAGAGGTTATACCGGCCATCCGGAAAGCGCTGGAAATCACCGACAAGCCCGTCATCCTTGATTTCCAAGTGTCACGGGAAGAGAACGTGTACCCCATGATACCGGGCGGTAAGTCATTCAAGGAGATCATTATGCGGGAGCTGGCGTAGATATGGCCTCATCGAACGATAAACATATAAAACAGTATGTGATATCGGTAAAGGTGGAGAACCGGTTCGGCGTGCTCGCGCGCGTGGCAGGGCTTTTTTCGGCGCGCGGCTACAATATCGATTCTCTCGCTGTGAGCGCGACCGAGCAGGACGACGTGTCGATCATGACCATCGTTGTCAGAGGCGACGATCGGGTCATCGAGCAGGTAAAGAAACAACTCAACAAGCTCATCGACATCATCAAGGTGAGCGATCATACCGAGCTGCCCACGGTGGAGCGGGAATTCGTCCTTCTTAAAGTCAACGCCCTGCCGAGCAAGCGGGCTGAAATCTATCAATTGGGCGAGATATTCAAGGCCGATATAGCCGATATCTCCCACAAAACGATCACGCTCGGGGTCAAGGGCGAGCCGGAAAATATCGATACCTTCATTGAGCTCATGCGTCCGTACGGGATCAAGGAATTGATGCGCACCGGAAGGGTGTCATTGCTGAAAGAGTAAATAAAAAGGAGGAATAAAATGGCTAAAATGTACTACGACAATGACGCCGACCTCGGCGTGCTTAAGGATAAGATCATTGCAATCGTCGGATACGGGAGCCAGGGACACGCTCAGGCGCAGAACCTGAGGGACAGCGGACTGAACGTGATCGTTGCCGAGCTTCCAGGAACGGACAATTATAAACTGGCGGAATCGCACAACTTCAAGCCGGTGAGCGCGCGGGAAGCCAGCCAGAAGGCCGACGTAATCCAGATACTTGCACAGGATCACGTGCAGGCGAAGCTGTACCGGCAGGACGTTGAGCCCTTCATGAAGCAGGGGAAGACGCTCGTTTTTTCCCACGGATTCAACATACATTTCGGCCAGATTGTTCCTCCGAAAGAGATTGACGTTATCATGATAGCGCCGAAAGGCCCGGGCCATCTGGTGCGGAGCGAATACCAGAAGGGGGGAGGCGTGCCCTGCCTTATCGCCATCCACAATGACGCGTCCGGCAAGGCCAAACAGACCGCTCTTGCATACGCCAAGGGCCTGGGCGCCACCAGGGCCGGCGTCATCGAGACCACATTCAAGGAAGAGACCGAGACCGATCTCTTCGGCGAGCAGACGGTCCTGTGCGGAGGAGTGTCCGAGCTCGTCAAGGCCGGGTTCGACACCCTTGTCGGGGCCGGATACCAGCCGGAGATCGCCTATTTTGAGTGCCTGCATGAGCTCAAGCTGATCGTCGACCTTTTTTACCAGGGGGGCATCAACTATATGCGGTATTCGGTTTCAGACACGGCTGAATACGGCGACTACATGTGCGGCAAGAGAATTATCACCAAGAAGACCCGCGCGGAGATGAAAAAGATCCTCAAAGAGGTCCAGAACGGTTCTTTTGCGAAAAAATGGATCCGGGAGAACGAGTTGGGGAGGCCGGAGTTCAACCGAATCAAGGAGGAGCAGCGGAACCATCCCGTTGAAAAGGTGGGGGCGGAATTGCGGAGAATGATGAAGTGGATCGAGGCCAAATAGTTATGTAGCCATGTCCTTGATGAGGCGGTCGAGCTCGGCGGTGATATCATTCATGGTTTCTGTTGAGCGCGCTAGGCTTATGGCTATGGTGACGATCTCCTGCGATTTCTGGGCTATATCGAAGACGGTCCTGGTCGACTCGTCGGTGGCTATTTTCTGCTCCGCGGTTGAATGCTCGATGTTTTTGCCGGATTCATGAATTTTGAGATTGAGGTTTTTGATCGTTTTGATGGTCATATCGATATCGGAGATGAGCTTTCCCAGCTCCTTTACCTCGTCCCTGATGATCACGATGGCGCTGTTCAGCTTGCTCATCGTTTCGACCGCCATGACGATGAGCCCTCCGCTTTCGTCGATGAGCGTGAGGTTCTCCCTGATGATGTTCTCGATCTCCTTCGCGTTCCGGCTTGTCGCGTCCGCCAGCTTTGATATCTCGTCTGCGACCACGGCGAAGCCCCTGCCGTAATCGCCGGCCCGCGCCGCTTCGATGGCCGCATTGAGGGAGAGAAGGTTGACCTTGTCCGCGATATCGTTGATGACCTGAACGAAATTAGCCATCTCGCTCGACCTGTTTTTGACGGTGTTGAATTTGTTTTCCGTGGTCTTGATCTGGTCGGCCGTCGTCCGGGAATACTCGTTCACTTCGTTCAGGGAGCGGTTCATCTCATGAGAGCTCTCCTGCACCTCGTCGTTCACGGTTTTCAGATCGTTTACCGATTCGACCGTAATAGCCAGTTCCTCATAGAGCGAGCGGGCGACTTCGCTTATGGAGTGGGAGTTCGCCGCCAGCTCTTCCAGTGCCGTGGTTATCTCCTCCAACGATGCAGCTTGGTGTTGCGATATATCATTCATGTTGCTCGTTATTACGCCGTGCTCGGCAGCCTCTTTTTTCATAATGTCCAAGGATTTCATGACCGCCTTGGCTATGCCGCGAAGGTTATAGAGATTTCCGGCCGCATCATTATGCTGGGAGATGGCGAACTTGAGGAGCTCTCTCGTGGCCCGGGCGCCGAAAAACGCCCCGATTCCGGTCATCAGGTACACGAGGTACCGGACCGCCGTATTGGAGCCGGGCCCGCTGATTCTGAGCTCCGGCCTTATGATCAGCATGACCGTCTGCGTTATGAGGATAAGCACCAGCGAGTAAATGGATATATTCGGATTAAAATAGAAAATGCTGAGGGCAAGGGGTATGTATCGGCTCGCAAAGAGCTGGTCCGCGCCGTAAAAGGTGTATTCAAACACCGCGCAGCAGAGCGTGACGCCGGTTATCATGATATAACCGGATGCAACCCTGCCCTTGAAACTGTTTGATGCCAGCACCGTGACGCTCAACAGGACGGAGATGATTGTAATCTCTATCAGAATATCCCCGTATTCAAGGTATTTAGATCCGATACCCACAGCCTTTATTATCGTAACCGCAATATTGGCCAGGGCCACTATGGAGACGATAACAATGAAGAGCCGCCGGTTGTTCTCAATGATGACATCGGAGAATATTTTTGACTTGGTTAAATTGTTCTCTCCGGCTGGAATTTCTTTAATGCGTTTTACTTTTCTAAAAAACATGCATTGCGCCTTGATTTTTTTAAATTAAACAATTATTTATGAAATAACTATTTTATTTATATTTATTTGTCATCCATATTTTATATGCGCGATTATAAAAATAAAAATCAGCTCCGCCTCGCCCCACCCGCATCCTGAATAATTTCTTGACAGAGGGTAACCGTAAGGCGGTAGTATCACCCTTAACAAGTAAGAAACAAGCGGACCGGTTATGGCTGAAAAAGGAATCCCCTTTACCAAGAAGCAGATCGAGGCGATAATATCGAAATATCCCACGCCCTTTCATATATACGATGAAAAGGGGATGCGGGATAATGCCGGGCGGCTTACCGCGGCTTTTTCGTGGGCGCCCGGCTTTAAGGAGTATTTTGCCGTGAAAGCCTGTCCGAATCCTTACATCATGCAGCTTTTCAAAGAAGAGGGATTCGGCTCGGACTGCAGCTCAATGGCCGAGCTCGTGCTTGCGGAGCGGGTGGGCATCACCGGCGAGGAGATATTCTTCAGCTCCAATGATACACCCGCGCCTGAATTCGTCAAGGCGCGGGAGTTGGGGGCCGTCATCAACCTGGATGACATCAGCCACATTCCGTTCCTTGAAAAGCACGCCGGGATCCCGGAACAGATATCCTTGCGGTACAACCCCGGTCCCTTGCGGCCGGGGAACGCCATCATCGGTAAACCGGAAGAAGCAAAGTACGGCTTCACCAGGGACCAGCTCTTTGAGGGCTACCGGATTCTGAGGGCCAAGGGGATAAAGCGGTTCGGGCTCCACACCATGGTTGCTTCAAACGAGCTCGATCCTGATTACTTTGTGGATACGGCGGAAATGCTTTTCGATCTCGTGATCGATATTAAGGCCGCGCTGGGACTCCGCTTCGAGTTTGTGAACCTCGGCGGCGGGTTCGGCATCCCGTACCTGCCTGAGGAATCGGCCATTGACCTTGAGTACGTGTCGGAAAAAATAAAAGACCTCTATGACCGGAAGATACGCGCCGCGGGCCTCCATCCCTTGAAAATATTCATGGAAAGCGGCAGAATGATGACCGGCCCGTACGGGTATCTGGTATCGCGGGTGCTCCATATAAAGGATACCTACAAAAAATTCGTCGGCCTGGACGCAAGCTCGGCTAATCTCATGCGGCCGGGTATATATGGCGCCTATCATCATATAACCGTGCTCGACAAGGAAGGCAGTCCGCAGAACCGTATCTACGACGTTACCGGGTCCCTGTGCGAAAACAACGATAAATTCGCCGTCGACCGGCTCCTTCCCGAGGTTACGGTGGGGGATATCGTGATTATTCATGACACCGGCGCGCACGGCCACTCGATGGGGTATAACTATAACGGCAAACTCCGCTCCGCCGAGCTTCTGCTCTACGGCGACGGGTCGGTTAAGCTGATACGCAGGGCGGAGACCCTCGAAGATTATTTTGCCACGCTGGATTTCTCACGCCTGCCTAAGCGGCGATAGGGAGCGTGCCATGTATTCTTTAAACAAAAGAATAATCGGGAAAAAAATTCCGAAAGCGGACATGAGCCAGCTGAAAAAGCTGTTCATAATGCCCGATTCTCCGGATAAATTCCTTGAATTCGGAGCTGAACTCCTTGATCTGATCCATAATTTTTTTACGGAAAAGGGAGGAATTCACAGCGCTATATCGCTCCCGGAGCTGGAGAATATTTTTTCCAACATCAATATCCCTAAGAAACCCCAGCTTCTTAAAGAGGTGCTCGCAGAGATCAAGCGAAAGGTTATAGCGCACTCGGTGAAGGTCGGCAATCCCTATTATATCGGCCACATGACGAGCGCGATCCCCTATTTCATGATACTGCTCGAGATGATCATCGCGGCTCTGAACCAGAACCAGGTCAAAATAGAGTCGGCCAAGGCTTCCTCCTTTGTGGAGCGCGAGCTCATCGGATGGATGCACCGGCTCATATTCAACAAGAGCGCCGGCTTCTATAAAACCCATGTGCAGAACTGGGAGGTAGCGCTCGGGAACGTAACCACGGACGGAACGGCGGCCAATCTGACGGCGATGCTCGTGGCCCGGAACAAGGCATTTAAGCCGGACGGCAGATTCCCGGGTGTGCGGGTTGCCGGACTGCATGAGGCCTTTCTCCATTACGGATACCGGAAAGCGGTGATCCTGGTTTCAAAGCGCGGACACTATTCCATTGACAAGGTCGCGCGCGTTATCGGGATCGGCAACGAGAACGTCATCAAAGTCATGGTCAACAGCCATAATAAGGTGGACATACATGAGCTGGAGAGGACCTGCCGGCAGATCACGGATCACAACGAGAAGGGTAAGGACCGGATCAAAATAATTTCGCTCATCGGCATCGCCGGCACCACGGAGACCGGAAATATCGACAACCTCAAGGATATCCACAGGATTGCCGAAGCATACGGCGCGTATTTCCATGTGGACGCCGCATGGGGAGGGTCGGTCCTGATCATTGATGATCTCCGCTATCTCTTTAACGGCATCCAGGAAGCGGATTCGGTGACCGTTGACGCGCATAAGCTCCTGTATTCGCCGGTGTCCATGGGAATGGTGCTTTTCAAAAATGAGACCGATCTCAATTACCTCAAGCATTATTCCAATTACATCATCAGGCAGGATTCGGTGGACCTGGGACGCTTTACGGTGGAAGGCTCCCGCCCCTTTGCCGCCTTGAAGCCCTGGGCCACGTTCAAGATTCTTGGAACCGACGGGTTCAGAATACTCTTCGAGCACGCCCTGGAGCTCGCCTCTGTGTTGCGGGGCCTGGTGGAGATGCACTGCAACTTCGAAGCCATGAACCAGCCGGAGCTTTTCATCTTCAACTACCGTTTTGTCCCGAAACAGCTCCAGGACACCATCGCGGTGCTGATGCTTAAGATCGCGGGCATTGATCCGAACGGATTGGAGCACCAACTGCGGAATAAATATTGCAATCGGCTGCGCCGGATCAACGTCATCCTCAACGAGCTCAATATCGAGCTCCACAAGGAGCTCCGCGATGACGACAACACCTTTGTTTCGCGCACCATGTTTGACGCCCCGAATTACTTCTACCAGGACATCGTGGTGCTGAGGGCGATTACCATCAATCCCCTGACCACGCCCGAGATTCTGAAGGAGATAATCGAGCTGCAGAATACCCTGGGTAAAAAGATATATAAAGCGCAGTTTGAGGCTCACCTTGAAAAATTGTTATAGCTGCATTTTGATTGCGGCATCCCTGATCGCATTCGCCGTACCCGTCAAAGTCCGCGCGGAAGAAGTCACGCTATCCTGCTATAAAATCGAATCCGGCAGGGTCGTTCTCTATTTAGCCGACGCGGTGAAAATAATTCCCATCAGCGGCACGATTGAACAGACATGGCTGGGAGATGATGGCCTTTACTATGTCGCAACAAGGGAAGAAAGCAGCGCCGTTATCGCGTATATCGGCTGGATCGATCCGGGATCGTTGGAGCTTCCGGCTGAGCGGAAGCTCCCTGTGGAAATGAAGGATGTAAGCATCCGGAGGTTATGCATTAAGGAAGACAACGCCTATCTCCTCTGCCGGTCGAAAACATCATCAGAGGGCGGCGGCACGCTGTACCGCATATCGATGCAAACCCTGGAGGTCTCGCAGACTCCCGGCGTCTTTGACCTGTACGCCTCAGGGCAGGATATTGTCATGATCATGGATACGGGCTCCGGCCGGTCTGTAGTGCTCGGCGGCATAACCGTTTCCCTTACCATAAGCGGCGATCTTAAACTGCAGAATTTTGTGGACGGCAGGCTGGTTTTTGTGACCAACGGTGAAGAAACCGAGATAATCGATATCCGGACCGGAAAGGGCTTGCATCAATATTCCAGCAAGTATGAATATATGCCCCCCGGTGAATATGATTTCATCGTGCAGGTGACGGACGAGCTGCCGCTGGAAAGCGGCAACCGTGATATGGTATTGTACAAAGTATTTATCAACGGCGTTGAGTCCGGCAGGACCGATACGGGGCCGGCCGGTGTGGTAAAAGAGTTCAGGAATATGCTCGAGCCTGATCATGAATATGTAGTTCAGCTTGAGCGGTGGGAGCTCAACATCGCCAAGGGCAGGTATGAGAGGGTAAACAATATTCTTCAGCCGAAAACCTGCAAGGTAGCTATACCGCTCAACCGGGTCATAAAACTTATGGTTACGTTTAATGGAAAGGATTATACCTATAACCTGTTGCCGGTATACCGCTGAATTCACGCGTATTGGTCGACGTTGTCCCCGATGCCTGCCAGCTTGGCGATGACATTCGCTTTTAACATCTTATCATCAATCGATAATTTTGCAACAGCCATCATTCTAAGAAGATCATTGCTCTTCTGAAGAGACTCCATTACAGCCGAATAATCGTTTGTTGAGATGTTCATGACTACCTCTTTGGATAACCCCATACTATTGATATTAATACCTATCTATTATCGGCAAACTTAGCGGAAAATTTACATTTTTTTCAACTACCCAAAAATTTTTTTGAACAGAAATTTATTTTTGTTTTGTAACTGCTCAGCTATTTTGCCAAGACTCATGGTTCGACAAGCTCGCCAACTATTATTCATAACGCGCTTGTAAATTTATTCGGTTGCCGAGCCTTTCGACGATGCTCAGGGTAAACCGTAAAAATTTTATTTTTTCCGTCAAAAAATTTTTAAATTTGACAGGATTACCGGATGATTTACAGGATATTATCAAAATTCAGAAAATCCGTTAGTTTTATCTATCCGGTAATCCTTGGGTTGTCTAAAAAGCCGTGTTATATTCTCGCAAAGGCGACCTCACCCCCCGGCACCTGCCGGACAGGATGTCCCAATGGCAAGCTTTATTGAACCCTCCTGGTTCATGCTTGCAGGCGAACCTCCTGTTCGCTCCCGGCGGAGCCAGGAGGGCGGAAGCCGGCCTCTCCCATTAAGAAATGAAAAAAGGAGAGGGGGAGTTTAAGGCCTGTTCAAGTTAGGATTTAACTTAAAAAATAGCGTATGGTGGAATTATGATAGAACTCAGTAAAAATCAACGGGTTCAGCTGCTGAGACTGGCGAGAAAGACCATTGCAGAGGCGTTGGAAATTCAGCAGGATGATATGGTGAGTTTTGACGAAAAGATATTCAAGGAGAAATGCGGCGCTTTTGTGACCCTTCATTCATGTGGTGAGCTCAGAGGGTGTATCGGCTATATAGTGGGGATAAAATCGATTCCGGAGACCATCTGCGATATGGCGCGGGCCTCCGCCTTTAATGATCCGCGGTTCGAAGCGCTCTGCAGGGAAGAATTTGACCGTATCGACATTGAGATATCGCTGCTGTCCCCGCTTGAGCCGATTACCGACGCCTCGGAGATCACGGTAGGCCGCGACGGGCTGATTATCACGCGCGGATTCCATACCGGCCTGCTCCTACCCCAGGTGGCGGTGGAGCAGGGATGGGACAGAGAACAATTCCTCGATCACACCTGCTTCAAGGCAGGCCTGCCCGGCAATGCGTGGAAGCTGCCCGGAACCAAAATTGAAAAATTTTCAGCTCAGGTATTTGGTGAAAAAGAGCTCGGTCTTGTATGAGGGAATGAATTTGGAGACGAATTTTCCGGGAAGTTACAAAAAATTAATATATGCACAGGTGGAGCATGAAAAGAATAACGTATCTGACTCTGGTAATCGCGCTCGCGGTCATATCCTGCAAGAAAGAAAAGAAATTTGCCGAACCGGAATATATTTTTGCAAAGTGGACGCGTGCTGTTGAGAGATTGAATTACGCCGATTATGCGTCATGCGAGGCATACCCTAAAGAAGAGGCGGTTTTCAAGGAAATATACAGGGATTCTTATTATGCAGACCTGATGGTGACCGGGGTGGAGGGTCTTGACGAAAAAAAGATACACCAGGACGGAAAGGGTGATTCATTTATGAGCAGAAACGTCCAATTCGAATGTTCGGAAATCCGCAGAAAAGACAGGAAGCCGCTGCGGGTTTTGCGGGGGGACGTTGATTTCATCAAGTTTATCGGCGGCGACCGCGTGAAGCAGGGATGGCTGATGTGGAACAGAAAGATAATCCGCATAGATCGATAAGGCGGGTATGATCCATGAGACTCTACGAGTTGTTTATCGGCTTCAGGTATTTGAAGTCCAAGAAGAACCAGGGTATCGTATCGTTCAATACATTCCTTTCGATATTCATCGTTTTTCTGGGAGTATTCACCCTCATTGTGGTTCTTGCGGTTATGAACGGCTTTCAATCCGCCATCAAGGATAAGATTCTTGATATCGACGCCCACATATCCGTAACGAGGGGATATGCCCCGTCCGGGGGAACGGGGATCGGTAATTACAAAAGCCTCATCAAACGAATCGGGGAGATTGACGAGGTGATATCCGTCGAGCCGTATATCATGTCTCAGGGGCTTTTTAGGAGCGGCGCGAACATCTCGCTGGTTATAATACGGGGCGTGGGCACCAGGGAGGTGATCCCCGCCGACGTGGTAAAGTTTATCGTAAAAACCAGGGAGAGCTTCCATCCCCGAGGGAAGCCTCTTCTTTCGAAAAAATTCGTTCGGGAATTCTTCAACACGCGGTCGGTTCTCATCGGCGAGGAGATGGCCGCCAATTACAACATTTTCATCGGCGATTATATCGAGCTTATCGTGCCCAAGGGAATGCTTACGGCCAGAACCGGAGTCACCCCCGGGCTTGAGCGTTTTCGGGTTATAGGCGTCTTTAAAACCCACTATTACGATTACGACACGAAGCTCGTCATCATGTCCCTTCCTGAAGCGCAGAAGCTGTTTGAGGTCGGAGATGTCGTCTCCGGGATCGGGATCAAGATTCATGATATATTTCATATGAACCGGGTCGCCGGCCGGATAAAAAATATGCTCGGCTTCGAATATCTCACCCTGACGGCGGAGGAGAAGAACCGTAACCTTTTTTACGCGCTTGAGCTTGAGAAACTTATTATTATCATAATACAATCATTGATCATCCTCTCCGCCGGCTTCACCATCATGGGAACCCTGGTGATGGTGGTGATGGAGAAACGGAAGTCCGTGGGAATATTAAAATCCATGGGCGCAAAGCCGAATTCATTGATGGTCATCTTTATACTGGAAGGGTTCCTCATCGGGGTTATCGGGTCGTTTTCCGGCGTTGTCTGCGGCATTGCCGCATCACTTAACCTTGACGCCATAATCCATTGGATTGAGCGGGCTATAAATACTACCATGGCCGGCGTGTATGCTTGTTTCAAATTGGGCGTGTTCGAAAAGATCAGCCTGGTTCCCAGCCAGGTTTATTATATCGAGGGGATTCCCACTGAGATAAAGCCGGAGATGGTTGTTCTCATCGCCGTTTTCGCCGTATTCTTGAGCACTATGGCCGCCGTATTCCCCGCCTGGAGCGCATCGCGACAGCGGCCGGTTGAGACTATCCGGTATGAATAGGTCTGTATGATGGAAGAGAACGTAGTAATCAAAGCCGAGAATCTTGAAAAAATATACGGATACGGAAGGAACGCCCTCAGGGTGTTGAAGGGCATCACCTTTGAGATACTGTACGGAGAGATAATCGCCATAGTCGGCCCTTCCGGCGCCGGTAAGTCAACGCTTCTCAATCTTATCGGATGCCTGGATTCATTTCAGAATGGAAGCCTTACGGTTTTTGGCAGGGATGTTGCCAAACTTTCGGTTGAAGCACTCTCGGGTTTCAGAAACAGGCATATCGGATTCATTTTCCAGCTTCACAATCTCCTTCCGGAATTTACCGCTCTGGAGAATATCATGATGCCCCTTCTGATCCGGAGGATAAAAAAAAGGGAGGCGAAAAAGGAAGCCCTCTCACTTCTTGAAAGGTTCAATATGACTGACCGGGCAAATCATAAACCGGCGGAGCTCTCCGGCGGGGAGTGTCAGCGTATTGCGGTCGCCCGGGCCGTTGTTGCAGAGCCGGCTATCCTGCTTGCGGACGAGCCCACCGGCAATCTTGACCGGGCGAATTCGCGGATCCTTACCGATATGCTCCTGGAATTGGGGAATGAGCATAACACGACCATCGTGATCGTGACTCATGATCGGGATATTGCCGCCCGAACGGGAAGGACGATAACCCTTATCGACGGGAATATACAGCAGTAAATTTTTATATATTGACATCTTATCGGCCTGACTTATAGAGAGAATACAACAGCCGGACAGTAGGGGTAGGACACTGTCCTACCCCTACTCGGGCAGATTTGCAACTTATGAGTAATGCCGTATGAACAAGGGTGAACAGACGCGGGAATGGCTTTTGAAATGCGCGGAAAAAGCCTTTTCAAAAAAAGGGTATTACGAGACCCAGGTTTCCGATATTGTGAAACTCGCGCGCGTGGCAAAAGGGACCATCTACCAATATTTCAAAAACAAGCAGGACATCTTCATGACCCTGCTCGACAACTATACCCGGGAATGGGAACAGGCCGTCAAGCTGGACATCAAGGATTTCAGGGGAGATATGCCTGCCATAGATTACGCCTTGGGATTCCTGCGTCACCGGCTTGAGAAAACCGCAATTTTTTTCAGTGAGAACGAGGACAGGACCAAAATAGTACTCAGGATCGGCGTAGGCGTAAATGAGGTGTTTGAGTCGGTCATGCGGGTATTTGAGAATAAGGTTCTAGCGCGTATCATGCATGACATCGCTCTGGGCCAGAGGCAGGGGCATATTCCGAAAGACTTGAATCTCGAGACGACCGGCAACGCCATCCTCGGCGCCGTTCTCCGCGTCAGCTATTATTATTTTGTCATCAACAGGAAAAGTCTTAAGAAAATGAGCCTTGAGAAGATGATAGACGATTCCGTCAAGCTGGCCGGCAATACCCTTCGGATGCGGTGACGCCGGCGCTGTTCAAAAATTCCTCCGCACCCCCAAAGGTGGGCTTTTTAGACCGGCCCCTACTTCCTTCGTATCAGTATCAGCGTCGTGTCGTCATGGGGCTGCCGCTCTCCCAAAAAATTGAAGAAATCCGAGGAAACGATGTCCAACAATTCCCGTGCCGTTCCCCCTTTCGCGTTATGCAAGGATTTGACGATTCTGGCTTCCCCGTATTCTTCGCCTCCGGCACCTTGAGATTCGGCGAGCGAGTCGGTGAAGAGGAGCAGGCTGTCCTCCTGTTTTAATTTAAAGACGATTTCCTGGAATTGGTGGCACTCATTCCCCGCCTGCGGCTCAATACCGAGAAACGGGCCGGAGATCCGCTTCCCGCTCTTATGCAGTACCTTGCCGCTTCTGCCGATATCGATTTTTTTGCAGATGATGTCCGGATGAGCGCAGTTGATATACTCGATCCAGTCATCCTTGAACCGGAGAAGGACGCCGGTCAGGTAATAGTCTATATCCCGTATCTCGGTCAGCAGTTTTTTATTGATCGTATCCATGACCGTGCCGAGCTTCTGGTCTTTGAGCCCGACAAAGGTCGCGGATATTATCGATTTCGCGAGCAGGGTGAGAAGTCCGGGTGCGATGCCGTGGCCGGACACGTCAAAGAGGCCGGCTCCGATAAGAAGATCGTTATCGACATAAAAATCGTAAAAGTCTCCGGATACGCCGGATTTCGGCCTGAATGCCAGGGCGATGTCATAGATCGGCGACTGGGGAGAGCGATTCGGAAGGAGCGATAATTGAAGATTTGCCGCCATGCTCATGTCCTTCTTGTGTATGACCTGCGCCTCCTCGAGCTCCTGGTTGGATGCGGTCAGCCGCTCGTTGGTTGCTTCGAGCTCCTCCATGGTGGCCTCGAGCTCATCCATTGCCGCCTCGATTTCGTCTTTGGCGTCCGACAGCTCCTTGGTGCGCTCATCCACCTTTTGCTCAAGATGGAGGTTGATTTCCGTCAGGTTGTTCGTGAGCATGTTCACCCGGTCCGCGAGGCCGAGGGAGAAAAGCGCGATTGAGAATACCGTACCGATCTGGAATCCCCACAGGGTGAAAATGTTGTTCGGCAGCAACCCAAACCTATTATTAACGGTTACGATGACCCCGGCGAAAAGAAAAGAAAAGGCCAGGGTATAGAAATACATATCGCGCGATTTTTTTCTTATCAGGTCTACGATGACGAACGTTACCATGATTATTCCCGGGATGTATGAGCCTGCACCGACCATGATGGTCAGGTGATAAGGGAGGATCAGTGAAGCCAGCGCAAACAGGGAAATCGTTCCGAGGTAGATAAACAGTATGTACTGGAGCGGTTTGCTCAAATTTTTATAATCCGCATACATCATGGAGAAGGCGGTCAGGGAAAAATTCGTCAAAAAAAGAAAGAACGGCACGAGATCGTTCATCCATACCGTATTGGACCAGATGTACTGGAAGCCGTACCCGTTGAGCGACAGCGAGACAAGGATAAGGGTGACGATAAATGCGGTATAGGACAGGTAGGTGAGGTCCTTCATGGACACGGCCAGGAGAAGGTTGTATATCAGGATAATCAAGAGAGCGCCGTAAAAGAGGCCGAATACGGTCTTTTGAATATTTATTTCCGAAATAACGTTCCTGAGCGAATGAATGGCCATGGGGATGTTCATGGCGCTTTCAGTCCGGAAGCGGATATAATAGGAGTAGGTCCCCGGCTCACCGATCAGCCTGATGAGAAAATTGTGATAGTCTATATCCCGCTTGTTAAAGGGAAGCTTGGCGCCGAACTGTTTAACCGTATAGTCGCCGTTGCCGTCGGGGAAGTATATATCGATATGATTCAGGAGGGGATAACCGATTTCAAGAAACCATTCGGTCTCGCTTCCTTCCGGGATGGTCACGGAAAACCGCGCCCAGATCACATCATTGGTGAACCCGAAAGCGTTTTTTCCGGTTTTTTTGAATTGCGGAGAGTCCTTTACGTCGCTGAAGGTGAGTGTTCCCGCACGGTCTGTCAGGATCTCAAAGGGTACCTCGTAGAAGTCGCCGCCTCCCAAAGACAGGGTATCAGTTTGACGAAGGCGGGGTTGCGCAACCCCGCCTTCGGGTGGAATCGCCGTCAGTATGAGAAGCAGAACGATGTATGGCCATATTTTTTTCATACGCCCCTATTCGCCTTTAAATTGGGGCTCGCGTTTTTGAGCAAAGGCGGTCATTATCTTATATCTCACCTGCCGATGGTTTTGAACGATCCGTCGGCTATTTCCGGCTCAGGCTTCAGAAACTCGAGTTTATACCTGCTGTAAAGCGTATTCAGCGTATCGGTAAGCTGTTGCGGCTGTATCCCCGCAGCCAGGGTAAAGGGACCGGCAAAGGCGTTCATGCCGAATTTCACCGCGTCGTCTATATCCTGTATCGATGTGGCCAGTCCTTCCTTCCACACCTTAACCGCCTCATTGACCTGTACCGCAAGCAGATGGATGGGGGTCAGATCGTCCGACGTTTTTGAAACGTCGATCATCGCCTTGCCGTCTTTCCATTCGTAAATTCCCTTTCCGCTCTTCATGCCGAGCTCATTTTTTGCGAGCTTTTCTTTAAGGAATTTGCCCGGCTTGTACTGCGGCGACAGGGTACGGCTGTAGTATTCCAGGGTATGGCAGAACACGTCCAGGCCGACAAAATCGGCGGTCTCAAAGGGAGCCATTTTCGCGCCCATTTTTTTCATAGTCGCATCCAGTTCCTGGGGTTTTACTCTGCCCTCGTCGAGGATGGCGGAAAGGAAGGCCTGGTTCGGCGCATTGATCCTGTTCACGATAAATCCGGGCCGGTCTTTCAGCACCTTTACCGGTATCTTGTCGCATTTTTTTGCTATCTCGGAGAGCAAATCCGCATGCTCATCGTTCGTCTTGTCTCCGTAAATGATCTCCACCAGCTTCATCCGGTTGACGGGATTGAAGAAGTGCATGCCCACGAAACGTTGTGGGTTTTTCACCACGCTGCCGATCTCGGAGATGCTCATGGTGGAGGTGTTCGTCGCCAGGATCGCGTCCGTCTGAGCGAGGTCTGATATCTCCCTAAACACCGACTTTTTCAGTTCCATGATCTCCGGCACCGCCTCTATCACGATCTGGGCGTCCGACGTCGCTTCTTTCATGCCCAGCGTGGTCTTGAGATTATTCATGGCCTTGTCCATATTCTCCTGAGCCATCTTTCCTTTTCCAACCAGGAAGGCCATGCTTTCCTTTACCTTCGCCATCGCGTTGTCCAGGAATTCCTTTTTGATGTCCCGCATCATTACCGGATAACCTGCCTGGGCGCAGACCTGGGCTATGCCGTGACCCATCGCCCCTGATCCGATAATCGCGATTTTTTTTACGTCATTGACTTTCATCCGATTACTCCTCCTGATTTATTGTAAAGCTATTCAAGCCGGCCGCCTGGATCTTACTTGAGCTGCTTGCTTGAAAACTCGAGAATGTTCCGCGCCACGATGAGGTGCTGTATCTGACCGGTGCCCTCGAAGATATCCGTGATCTTGACGTCCCGCATCCACTTCTCGGCAAGATGATCGCACGATAAGCCCAATGGTCCGAGCAGATCGCAACATTTCTGACAGATAAGCGTTCCTTGCCGGCCGGATTTAGCCTTTGCCATGGAGGCCTCAAGGTTGTTGAATTCGCCGTTGTCCATCATCCAGGCCGACCGCCAGGTCAACAGCCGCATAGCCTCAAGGTTTGCCTCCATGAGGTAGAATTCTTTTTCCAGGCTGCTCACGTTGTTGGGATTCTTCTCGTAGTCGAGCTTGATGCCGCTTTCCTCAATTTTTTCCCTGGTGAAATCGAGCGCCGCCCGCGTTACACCGAGCGACATGGACGCAACAAGGGGCCGGGTATTGTCAAAGGTCTTCATGACCCCTTTGAATCCCTCTGTCGACTGCTTCACCTCCGGGCTTCCCAGGATATTCTCTTTCGGAATGCGACAGTCGTCTAAGACGTAGGTGCCGGTGTCATTGGAGCGTATACCCAGTTTATGCTCAAGCTTATCCAGCTTGAACCCGGGCCGGCCCTTTTCTACGATGAATGATTTAATTCCCGCCTTGCCGGCGCTCTTGTCCACCGTGGCCCATATGACCGCTATATCGCAGCGCTCGGCGCAGGTGACAAATATCTTCTCGCCATTTAAAACCCACTCATTGCCGTCAAGTTTGGCCGTGGTCGTGATAGATCCGGAATCCGAGCCGGCGCCCGGCTCGGTAATAGCCATGGACGCCCATTTGTTGCCGAACTGTTCCATCTGTTCGTCGGTAGCCACGGCTATGATGGCGGCGTTGCCCAGACCGGCATTGGGTAACGACAGGAGCAGTCCCAAGTCTCCCCAGCACATCTCCTCGATGGTGATTGTCATGGCCAGGTTGCTGCCGGGTTTTTTAGCTCCCGGTTTGTCCGGATTCTGCTCTTCCCCATCTTTCTTTTTCTTTTTTGGCCTGCTCATAATCTTCATGGAGCGAAAGACGTCCAGCTCTTTGGGATACTGGTGCTCGTTGTCATCATAATGGCGGGATATCGGCCGCAGCATGCTTTGAGCAACGCCGTTCATGCCGTTTTTAATTTCTATCATCTTTTGAGTCATTTCAAGGTTAATCATAATTGCTCCTCCGCACGTTATACTATGGTCATGCCTTCGAGTATGGCTATTCCCCTGCCGTTGCGGTAATACCGCTCAACCGGATGGTCCCGTATGTAGCCGTGACCGCCGAGGATCTGCACGCCGTAATCGGTGATCTTCATGGTCATCTCTCCGGCATACAGCTTCGCGAGATAGGCCTCGCGCTTTGCATCCCTGCCCGCCTCCAGGGCTGAGGCAGCCTTCCAGGTCATAAGCCTCATGGCGTCCACCTCGTATGCCATTTCAGCGATCATAAAGGCTATCGACTGTCTGAATGCAATGGGTTCGCCGAACTGGACCCGCTCCCGGGCGTAATCCCTGGCGTATTCGAATGATGCGCGGGAAACGCCGGTGCCGATCGCCGAAAGGGCGACCCTGGTCTTTTGTAAAAATGTTCCGTAATTGCAGCCCTGGTCGCCGCCCAGCCGGTCGCCGGCGGGGACCTCGCAGTTCTCCAGGATTACCGGATAGGTGTCCAGTGCATACGCTCCGAGGTTTTTTTCCCGATCACCGATTTTCAATCCAGGATTCTCTTTTGCAATAATAAAAAGATCATTTGTTCCGCCGGTAGCGGCGGCTATGAGAAGATGCGCTGAATCCTTTGCCATCGGCACGAAGCATTTTTTGCCGTTTAAGACATAGGTGCCGCCTCTCTTTTCCGCTTTCGTTTCCATAGACACGGGATCAAATTTAAATCTCGGCTCATTTATAGCGACCGTGCAGGGCTTGTATGAGGCGCCGCAATACGGCGGCAGGTATTTCTTTTTTTGGTCGTCCGTTCCCCCGTCTAGGATGGGATACATGAACAGGGAGGGGAGGGTGGCGGCGATAGCGAGGGCCATGTCGCCGTAGGCCAGCTCTTCCAGGATGATCGTGTTCATGATCGGGGAATGCTCCATGCCGTATCCTCCGTACTCCTCGGGCACTACCGATACCGTGGCTCCCAGCTCCCATACCTTCTGGATGAACGCCGGCGGAATGGCTTTTTTCTCATCCATGTCATGGGCGTTTTCGGCGACGACGTCTTTAACCAGACGAGCAACGGTTTCTTTCATCGTGCGCTGCTCTTCGGACATTCTAAAACTGAATTCTTTTTCTTCCATAAGATTTTTCCCGCATCTGAATTTTAAAAATAAACCGATACGTCAGTTTTAGTATGAACGGCCCGGCTGCCGTCCGGATTATTTTTTATAAAAATCCCCGGGGCGAAAATCGCGATAATCTCCCCGGTCATTGTATCTATTTGATCAGGGCTATTCCGGTTTTTTTTGTTTCCGAAAAAGTTGAGGGCTGTTTTAAAAAGCGCTCCGATGACAAGGTGCGCTGTCACTTCGACGTTCAGATCCTTCCGGACATGGCTATTTCTGATACCGAGCTCCAGGTCGCTTACGATGAGATTATGAATTTTTTTTTCAAATCGTTTTATGTTTGATTCCAGTTCGCCGCTCAGGCCGATTCCCATCCTGAGGACGATTCTACAGATATCCGGGTCACTGGAGAGCAGCCGCAGCGTGTTCTTTATCCGGAACGTCATGAAATCTTTTGGGGACAAGGTTTTCAGGTCTATTTTTTTCATGCCGAGCGACATGTTTTGCTCCCATTTGTCGTAAAAATCTTTTATAAGAGTGATGAAGATATCGTCCTTGTTCTTGAAATACTGATACACCGTACCGCGGGCGACTTTTGCTTCACTGACAATGTCCGATATCTGCGTATTGTAGTATCCCTTGCTTGAAAAAAGCCGTTTTGCACATTCGAGTATGAATTTTTTTCTTTTACCGGATTTCATGGTATCTGTATTACCTTTGACCGTGTTGTTTTTCCCCGGATGTGGAAAATACTGTTGACATAATCTCATGCATAGTTAAAAACTGACATGTCAGTCTAAACTACTTTTCCGGGACTTATTTTGTCAATAAAATTTATTCGATTTGTTGCAAAACTGCAATAATATTTGAAATTTCCCCGGGGGCTGGCCAAGTCGAATTTTTTCATTGACGGATTTTTGCCGGAAACTAAAACTGACGAGTCAGTTCAGATTATAACAATAAACCACTAATCTAAAAAGGAGGACTCCCTATGGCTTCAATACCCAAAATCCCGAGTGACACTAACGTGGAAATGCTTTTATCCGAGATAATGCCGAAGGTTGCGCAGGAACAGCTTGCCCAATCAAACGCGGCAGCCGAGCTGTCAGGAACCGAGATTAACATGGTGATTGAGATCTCCGGCAATGCTTATAGCTATACATTAAAAGACGGCTCTCAGGTAATATTTGAAAAGGGTGACACGCTTAATCCAAAGCTTCGGCTGAAGATTTCCAGAGAGGATATGGAAAAAATGATCAAGACGCAGAATCTCGATATGATTCTCGGGATTCAGAGCGACCTGAATAAAATCAAATATAATACCCTGAATACCCTTAAGGGCAGCTTTGTCGCTCAAATCACCGATGAAGACGGAAGCGAGTTTAAAATTCTGGCTATATTAAACGGCGCTATGGAGCCAAGCTCGGTATTCAAAATGAGCGCCAAGGACTCTTCCGCCTTGATGCGGAAAGAAACCAATCCGGTTACCCTGTTCATGTCCGGCGCGATGAAAATCGAAGGCGACATGGGGTTTGCGATGGGCACACAGCCGCTTTTCACCTAGATTTTTTAAAGAGCTATTTCGAATTGCGCGCCAGGAGCGCAGGGGACATGATGACGATTATAGCGCACCTTGTTTTAATCCGATCGCAGATGGGGGCTCAGCAGGATTTTTTTTCTTGCGCGCCCTGTTGATCCCCCAGATTTTTTTTATTATATGGATGAGAGGGATTTATCATGAAAAAAAAATCATTACCCTGGCATAGAGAATATAAAATAACCGGAATTCCAAAATCATTGGAACCATACCCGGACAAACCGGTGCATGATATTCTGTACGAAGCTGCAAAAAAATATAAGAAAAACGGCCTGATTCAGTTCAATTTTAAGATGACCTATCCCGAGGTTAAGGAGAGGGTTGACCGCCTTGCCGCCGCCCTTTGTAATCTCGGTTTACGGAAGGGGGAGAGGGTTGCCACCATACTGCCCACATCGATACAGTTTGTAATATCCGATTATGCCATCTCCCGGGCGGGCCTGGTTCATATCCCCAGCAGCTCTCTTGAGCCAACTCCGGCCCTTGAACATAAATTCAAAGAAGGCTCTCCCCGGGCCCTGATCACGCTTGACCAGCATGTTGCTATAGCGGCTCCGATTATGAAAAAGTGCGGAGTAGAATTCTTGATTCTCTGCAGGCTTGAAGAATATTCGGGTAGTTCAATAAAAGGCTCAATCGGAGAAAATATACGGATTCCCCCCAAGGCATTATGGATGACTGAATTGATAGATAAAACCCCTCCCTCGCCGCCGGATCTGACGTTTGACGTCGAAAAAGACCTGGAGACCCTTCTTTTTACCGGCGGAACAACAGGGATCGCAAAGGGGTGCATGCTGACCCACCGGAACATATATGCCAACACTTTGCAGAACATGTATTCATTAGGCAAGTCCGGCTTTCTCCTCAAGGGTGCAATATCAGGATTGCTGGGGCTCCCTTTTTTTCATTCCTTCGGCCATATTATCATGCATACGGTCACCATGTTCGGCCACAATCAGATTCTGATCCCCGACCCGAGGGACACGGATGGAATGATCCGGATGATCAAGAAATATTATCCGGTTATTCAGATAGGGGTGCCGACCCAATTCATGAAGCTGTCGCAGGATCTTGAGAAATATGGAATGCTCGGAATATCCGGATCCGCGCCGCTCCCGACCAGCGCCCAGGAGCAGTTCGAGAAAAAAGCCGGCGGCGGTATCATGGAAGGCTATGGCCTTTCCGAGATGTCTCCGGTCACTCATCTTAACACGACCTTCCTGGTCCGCATGTACGGCGGCCGGCTTTCCATGAGGCTGAATACCATGCTCATGAGCATCCCCGGCAACATACAGTTTGTGAATGCGATCATGCGATTCATGGGATCCAGGATTAACGGAATGATTCTCACCAAGTTTTTTTACATCATGGCGAAATTGACCCGCAAACAATCGTCCTCTGCGAAAGGGGGCACGACAAAAACAGTCGAAAAAAGGGGAACCATCGGCATACCCTTTCCCGATACCGAGGTCAAATTTCTGTCGGTTGAAACAGGGAATGAAATTTCCATTGAAGATATGCTTAGAGGAGAACGGGGAGAGATGTTGCTGCGCGGGCCTCAACGGATGCTCGGATACTGGGCCAAGCCGGGAAGCGGCATCGACGAGGAAGGATTCATACATACAAGCGATGTGGTCAGGATCGACGATAATGGCTATTTCTATATCGTTGACCGGACCAAGGACATGATCATCGTGTCCGGATACAAGGTCTATTCCCGGGAGATCGACGATATCCTGTACCAGCATCCCAAGGTGGAGCTGGCGGCGACCATCGGCATACCCGATCCGGAGCGTGAGGGGAGCGAGCGGATAGCCGTATATATCCAACCGAAGGATAAATTTAAGAAAAGCATCGCCGCTAATGAGATAATCGATTACCTGAAAAAGCAAGTGGCAAAATACGCGGTGCCTAAAGTGGTCAGGGTAATTGACGCTATGCCCCTTACCGAGGTTCACAAGGTGAACAAGAAGCTGCTGCGGGAGATGGCGGTAAAAGATTTCGGCGGCAGCCAGGCTGTGCGAAAAAAAAGAGCGAGGTCCAAGAAAGGCAAGAAGTAAAATAAACCAGTCCCCCTCCCTTGATGGGAGGGGTGAGGGGAGGGTGAAATACATGTTTTTGGAACCAAGTCACTTATTCGCCATAAATTTATCACCCCCACCCCAACCCTCCCCCATGTAGGGGGAGGGAGCAAGAGGTAATAATAAAAATTGCCTAATTCAGGTAAAATATATTTTCAGGAGATCAGACTATGGAAGAAGCTGTATTTATCGACGGCGTACGCACTCCCAACGGAAGGGCTCACCGGGAAAAAGGATGGTTCCGAAAGCTCAGGCCCGATGAATTGCTCACGGTGGTTTATCAGGCTATCTTTGACAGAAACAAGAAGGTTAAACCCGGGGACATCGATGCGGTATTAGTCGGCTGCGCCAACATCTCGGGCATGCAGAACGATATCGGAAGGCTGGCCTGGCTTGCTTCAGGCCTGCCTGACAGCGTGCCGAGCAATACTATGACCAATCAGTGTCCCTCCGGCATGTCCGCCACGATGCACGCGGCCCGCGCAATCATGACCGGGCAGGCCGATATCATGCTTGCCGCTGGAGTCGAGGACATGGAGAAGGTCCCCATGGCGGCCAACATGGATTTTCCGCCGCGGCTCCTCAAGTACTACAACGGAGCCGACCTTCCCATGGGGCCGACTGCCGAAAAAGTGGCTGAAATGTCGAACATTTCCCGCGAGGACATGGATAATTTTGCGGTCTGGTCGAATAAAAAAGCTGCTGAAGCGCGCAATGCAGGCAAGTTCAAGAATGAGATCATCCCGGTTTTGGGGGTGAACGACAACGGCGAGGAGTATCTGGTAGAGCACGATCAATGGATCAGGGACAAGATCGACATCGATAAGATGAAAACCATGACCTCTCCATATAAGCCGAACGGCCGCGTCACCGCAGCTACATCGTCACCGCTGACCCAGGGCGCTGCCTGCCTGCTCCTGATGAGCCGCGGGAAGGCCGATGAGCTGGGACTGGAATACCACTACAAGTTCAATTATGGAGTACTCGCCGGCTGCGACCCCACGGTCATGGGGATCGGCCCGATTCCCGCCGTCCGTAAGCTGTTCGAGAAGACGGGGCTCACGAAAGACGACATCGGTCCCGTGGAGCTCAACGAGGCCTTTGCCAGCCAGGCCCTGGCGTGTATACGAGACCTCAGGCTCGACAACGACAACGCGCCCTTCAAGCGCGTCAACGTCTGGGGCGGCGCTATCGCTCTGGGCCATCCCCTGGGACAATCGGGTGCGCGGCTCATCGTCACCCTGCTGAATATCATGAAGGCCGATTTTCCGAATGAGAAATACGGCCTGGCGTCTCTATGCGGCGCCTTCGGCAATGCAGCTGCCTGCTTGATTGAAAAAGCTAAATAGTATCTCTTTTGGTCCCGCCGCTTTCGGCGGCGGGACCCCCAATCTTATTATTTAATATAGTTTTTCTTTAAGGCGTCATCGATCATTTTTTTGTATTTTGAGGTCTTGGCTTCATCAATATATTTCTGTAATTTTACCATTTTCGCCAAACCTTGCAATGATTTGTACGGTGATTTTCTGATCGTGGAATTAGACATTCCGGTCGGTAAGCCCTTACCAAGATCAGGATCTATCATGAACGTCACCCGCGTGTGGTCCTTGTCAACCCACTCCATTAAAAACTGTGAATAAAAAGACGGCATTCTGACCAGGCCTTTTTTCCCTTCGTAATTCATCTCATTGCTGGAGCTCGCCCGTATGTCAGACCATCCCTTCGGGTAGTTGTTAACGACATACGACTTGAGTATCATGTCCCGGTCCGTCAAAAGCGGAACATGCTGGTGGAACCAGAATATGAAGGTGTCAGCCTGGTCGTTGACTACTTTTAGAACTTTTGTGGCACTGCAGTCATACATCCACTGCGGATAATTCGCGATATCCCGGAGAACCACGCCGATAACATCCATACCGGCCGGGATAACGCCGATACATTTAGCTGCGATATACTCTTTTCCGGGAACCTCGCTGGTATATGTCTGGATTCCATCACTGGTACCTTCCAGTTTCCATTTGTATTTATCAGCGCTCCATGATCCGCTGCTCATAGCAGCAATAAAGATAATCATTACTATTGCGTAAACATGACCTTTTTTGAACATAACAACCTCCACTGTTTTTTTGTTAATTCCTACCGCCTGTATTATGCCGGAGGAATAATACGTAAGTGTAGTATATATTGAAATTTGTATTGTGATACAATTAACACAATGCTTAGATATAAAATTCTGTCAAGAAGGTAAATATCCGAGTCCTCGCGCTCAGTTACGAGAATATCCGTTTATCTATACGCTCCTGACCCCCCTCCTGTCCCCCCTTCGTAAGGGGGGAGGCTCTTCAACCAGAAATTTAATTCACACCCAATTTACATAAACCGCTTGATCCTGTATTATAAATTATGTATTTTAACAATAGACGTGGTGCGGAATTAAATTTTTACAATAATAATTCCTTAAAATTATTTATGAGACAAAAAATTATTTTTAAATACTTCCCCCGCCGCCTCCGGCGGCGGGGGAAGTATTTTATTAATATTTTTGTTGGGAAATTAGTTTAGGAATTAACAGTTAAATTTTTAATAATCTTGTACTGTTCTAATGCATGTAATTATAAAAACATAATTATATGGCATGAGAATGAACGCTCGAAGCGGCACATATGCTATTTTAGCGGTAAATCCTGTCTGGTGGGTCGTTTCTGCTTTTTACCTTTTCCTGACGTCGACTGCGCTGGTAAACTATAAAAATTTTCCCTTCGGAAGCCTGAATTTCTTCACCCTTGTCTGGATAGGCACAGCCCTGACCGCGGCTCATTGCCTTTTAAATTTGAAGACCTTCCGGGAATATTTTTCACTGAGGCGGTGGCGTGACATTCCCCGGTTTTTGTGCGCGGATATGTCCCACTATCTTCCCTACCTGCTTATGGCGGGGCTCTACGATAATATTCCCCTGTTCCACGACACCGCGAGGCTCAGATTCAACAACCTTGACTACAGCCTCTTGAGAGCGGATGAGATGATATTCGGCGTTCAGCCGACCATATTTTTACAGGATTATCTTAATCCCTATCTGGTTGAATATTCAATGATTATGTATTCCTTTTTCGTTTTGCCCTATTTATTTCTTGTATATCTTTTCCAAAAAAGGGAATCCACGCTGTTTTCCAAGCTTCTGCTGGCTCACGTGATAGCCTCCATAGTGGCACTGACCTGCTTTATCTACCTGCCGGCAAAGGGGCCCCGGTTTGTTTTCGATACAGCAGGCAGCCGTTTGTATGAAAACTTGCCGCAATTTAAGAACGGGATCAACGGTGTGCGCATAGATTCCTTGTACCGTGCTACCGGGTATGAATCGCTATACCGGCTTCAGTATGACGCATGGAACAATCTTGAACGCGTAAAAACGGACTGCATGCCCAGCATGCACGCGGCCCTGTACCTTATCTGTATAATCATTGCCGTCCGTTACCGGAAAATAATGAAATGGAAGCGGCTGGCAACGGGATTCTGGATAACGAGCGGCGTTTCCATGCTGTTCAGTTGTATCTATTTGCGCTATCACTGGGTCATTGATATCATCGCCGGAATAGTGGTCGCATTCTTTTCATATTCAGCGGCCGAGCTGATTATTGAACGATGGCTGCACACCCGCGAGCTCGCCTCTGCCCGGAACAAACAGCTCGTTTCCGCCTCCGGCTAATCTTTAAAAAATAGTTCTTGATCGAATCGACCGCTATCTGATTCCATGAGGTCACAGTTACCGGGATTGAATGCCATGGAAAATCAAAATGATGAAGCCCGTAAAGAAACCTCTCCCCATGACAGCGGCGATTCGGCACAATACGGGACCGACCGCTCAAAATTCCCGGATAGCGGCATCCTGGAGGCTTTTTCCCGGGCAGTATCAGGGATCGTGAAGGCGATTTCGCCTTCAGTGGTGAGCCTCATGATCCACTCCCGGCCCGGAATGAACAGTATGGAACTGCTGGGAGCCGGGTCCGGCGTGGTCATAGCGCCTGACGGATATATCCTGACCAACAGCCACGTGGTCCACAGCGCAGACCGGATCGAAGCGATGTTCACGGACGGGCAGAAGATGGAGGCAAAAGTCGTGGGGGAGGATCAGGCGACGGATATAGCCGCCCTACGGGTTCCGGCATCAGGACTTCCCTTCAGCGTTCCGGGGAATTCCGAGGGCTTAAGCGTTGGCCAGATCGTGATCGCCATCGGCAATCCGATGGGATTCGACTCCACGGTCTCGAGCGGCGTTGTCAGCGCCCTGGGCCGGGCTTTGAGGAGCCAGGACGGGAGGCTTATTGAAAACATCATACAGCACACCGCGCCGCTCAACCCGGGGAATTCCGGCGGTCCCCTTCTGGATTCGCGCGGCACCGTGATCGGGATCAACACCGCCATCATAGCCATGGCCCAGGGTATCGGTTTCGCTATCCCGTCCAACACCGCCGGTTGGGTTCTGTCCCAGCTCCTGAGCCATGGAAGGGTACGCAGGGGGTACCTGGGCATAGCCGGCAGGCAGTATCCGCTTCCGCGCAGGATCGTCAATTACCATAATCTGGCGGTGGATTCTGCGGTTGAGATCGTCTCCATCCAGCCTGACGGGCCTGCCGGCAGGGCGGGTCTTTCGATCGGCGACCTGATCGTCGAGATTGATGGTAAGGACAAATCGGCGCCGGTTGTTTCCGGTATGACCGCATAGCGGACAGGATTCATCAGAATATTCTGTTCATCTGCGGCCATGAGCATGTGGAGCGCTTTGCCGCATTGCTCCAGAGCAAGGGCCATGAGAGTGAGATCATCGATTCTTTTCCCGTAATAATCATTTTTAAGGCCTTCATGCGGGCGAGTTTAAATAAAAAATTTCGGTTGCACAACAAAAAAAATATAACCAGACAGGAGCAGAAACATGCCTCATTTCGAGAACGCATTTTCAGTTTTAGCTAATGACCGCAACCTCACTGAAGAAGAATTGATCCGGGCGGTGCGCCTTATGATCGCGGCTGAATATGAAGCGGTCCAGCTTTATACGCAATTGGCGGATTCGATCGATAATAAGCTGGCGATTGAAGTATTACGGGATGTCGCTGATGAAGAAAGGGTTCATGCGGGCGAGTTTCTCAGGCTCTTAAAAGAGCTGGCCAAAGACGAAGAAAAATTCTATGCCGAGGGAGCCGAAGAGGTTGAAAGGGAGATAGACAAGCAAAGACTACAGGGCGGAACGAAGAAATAAGGGGCTTAAGCAAAATAAGGCTTGTTTAAATCATGAGGGATATCGCGTGAAGGGATTGAGGCTTTTATCGGTCATACTCGCACTGACGGCAGCGACGTGCATACGCGCATACGCGGCAAATTCCTCAGTGGAAGTCAAGATCGGCGGCAGGCTATGGTATTGCTGGTGGCAGCCCGCATGGTCCGACGGTGTCAGATACGTGACGCCGAGCGCGGCGCTTCCCGTGTCCCTGCCGTATAAGACAAAAAGATACGACGTGGCGTCTGCGTTCATGTACGGGTTCACCGTTTCGGTCAGGTTTCTTGAATCATGGATATTCTCATCTTCCCTTATGTACGGAAACTTTTTTTCGAAATCGGAGACTCCCGGTTCGCATGTCGCGCTCTCCCTGCCGGCGCTCAATTTTTCAAAAGACATCAAGATGTACGATATTGACGCGGACCTGGGCTATCAGGCCACCCGGTATCTCCGGGTCAACCTGCGCGTTAAAACCCGGCCGTACAACTATATTGAAAAGGGGGAAATTGCGCACTTATCGCCCTCCGGCCGCTTCTCAATCGCCTCAGCCAAGGCTGAGTTCATTGACGTGGGCCCGGGCCTCGGGGTCGAGTTGAGTTTGCCGCTGTATCGTAGTCTTTCTTTATTGATGAGCGTGTCAGGGTTCGTGCTTGCCGGGTCCGGATCGTACGTTTACGACTATCAATACGACGCGACGCCGTCAGCCATAACCCTGGTTTTGGACCAATTTAATAAGGAAAGCTTTTATTCATATGCCGGCAACGGAGCCGTTGCGCTGGAATATTACATACAGCCGGCCGACATTGCCCTGCAGATCGGCGGCAAGTATGATCTTATTTACTACCGGCAGCACCGGACGATGAAGGGATTCCTCGGCTACGGCGGCAAATACGACCGTTTTTACGGCGTATCGTTTGCGGCCGTGTATTCATTTACCTTGACCGACATCGCCGCGACGAAGCAGAATGACCATATTTGACAAGGGGCAAATGCTATGAAATCAGAAATGGCTGTAATCTATCTGGCCGTCACTATTGCCGCTCTATCATGCTCGGATCTCCCGATGCGGTCGGACGGTAATGTTTCAGACCTGAGATCAGAGATGGTGGTGCTGAAAAAACGCCTAAACCTGGTTGAAAAAAAGAATGCCCTGCTCGAGGCTGAAAACGCCGATGACAAGAACAAGATCAAGCGGCTCAAAGATGATTATGGGGTGTTGAAAGGCCAGTCTGACAAAAGAATCAAGGAGCTGACGGAGCTGGGTAACAAGCAAAAAACGGAATTCGTCGAAACGACGAACCGGATGGCCGACGATATAAAGAAAAAAGAAAAGGATCTGACCGACAGGCTCGCCCGGACCATGCAGGCAGCGGCCCAAAAGGAGGGTGAGCTTTCCAAAACCATAGACGGGCTGAAGAAAATTACCGCGGACAAGGATCAGCTGATATCCCAAAAAGAAAACATGGTAAAAAATCTCGAGGCGGACATGGCCGGCCTCAAGACTGAATTGGCGAGCAGGGACAACAGCGTGATCCAGTGCGATAAAAAAATCAAGGAGCTTGTTACCGAGGTCGAGACACTCAAATCGGAACTTGAGAAAAAAGACAAGCTTCTTAAAGAAAGATAGGAAAAAATTAATTGAAGAGAGCAAGAAGTAGGGCGGGGCTGCCGATTCTCCTGAGTATGCTCTTGCTGCCGGCCGTCCGCCTCCCTGCCGAATCAGCGGACCAGGCGACCCTGCTTTTGACCTCGAATCTTGAAGGGCGATTCATTCCCGAGATCGAGGGGCAGGAGACAAAAGACCCGATGCTGCTGCTCGGCCAGTCGATAATCATGGAATCGCGCAGGAGGAATATCCTCTACTTCGACCTGGGAAACTCCTTCTATCCCGGCGTGTTGTCCAAACAGAATTACGGCGCGGCCATGATGGATTTTTTTTCCTACTTCCGCTGCCGCTCCGCCCTGATCTCTTCCCTCGATCTGCGCATCGGGGTGTCCAGCCTTGAATTTCTGCAGAGCCACAGCGCAACCCGGCTTCTCTCGGCGAATATCCTGAAGGAAAACAGGGTACTGTTCAAGCCCTACACGGTTCAGGAGATCCGGGGCAGGAAGATCGCCTTCGTGGGGCTGTCGTCGAAAAGGATACTCTTCGATATAGCGGAACAAAACGTGTACCGGATCAGTGTGGAGGAGGAATCAAAGGCGCTCAAACGGGTCATAGGAGAACTTAAAGGCCAGGGCGTGGACCGGATCATTCTGCTGTCCGGACTCACCTACCGCGACAATTTAAAACTGTTGAACGCCTTCCCCGAGATCGGGCTCGTTGTAGCCGGCGGGGACCAGCGGGGGGCCCTGGTCGGCGGCAGGGTTGTGCGGATCGAAACAGCCGACCGGCGCTCGATCATCACCGTGCCCCCGGACAGGGGATATTGCCTTCTTACGCTTTCGCTTGATCACGGCATCGCGGTGTCGGATGTCCAGTTCAGGAAGCCGGCCCATTACCCGGTTGCAGACGAGCGGTACGATAATTTTATCGAGCGGATCACCCACTGGAAAAAGCAGTTCGCAGAAGAGATGGGCGCGGTCGTGACCCGGGTCAAAAAGCCGGTCCTGCTCGACCAGAAGCGGATAGCCTATCTTCTTCAAGATGTGGAAGATGCTGAGCTTGCCATCGTAAAAAACGACGCCATTGAGCCGCTCCTTTTAGAGAAAGATATAAGCCTGGCTGATATCCTGGCCGCGGTCAATGATAACTTTGCAGTATACGCGTACCGGCTCTATGGAGACGACCTCAATAAGCTTTCCGGTTTACTGAATGCCTATTCCGTCATCGGCTACAGCGACAATAAAATTCAGGGATATCCGGTCACGCCGGAAAGAAAGTACCTGGTCGTCTCGACGCAAACGGTTTTTGAGGAGATACAGAAGGCTCTCCGGAGAAAAATCCGGTACCGTAATACCTGGAACACGATCTCGGACATCATTATCAACGACTTGAAATACAACAGGGCGGTTCTGAACGAGGACTTCCGCTATCTTGAGAAGCGGTTCCGGTACATGGTCAATGTGCGCCTCTCCGCCTTCTACGAAGCATCACGGGTCATTGCGGACGATACAATTAAGATACCGGTCGGAGAGTCGGATCAATCATATAACAAATGGGGCATTGAGGCGCGGCTCGATCTTACCCTGTCCAACCGGTATCACAAATTGGTTCTTACGCCCTATATATTTTACAGCACCCAGAACGATCAGCTGCTGAACAACCTGCTGAGCGGTACGCTGCAGTATAACCTGAACCTCCATCCGATAGTGAATCCATATCAGAAAAACCGTATCGAAACGGTAGTTGTTCCTATACGCAGGGCTGCACTCCCCATTGAGATAACCACTACCGACGAGCTTCGGCAATACCTGGATTATCGAAAACTCAACCGGCCGGTGGATATACGGGAAACCGTGGGCGTGTCCGCACAGTCGCGGTATATCACCGGGAATATCGGATTCGGCTTGGAGAAATACATTCATGAGCCGGTTAATCCCGCGGTATTCGGCATTGAGGCCCTGTTCGCGTTTAACTACCAGTTTTTAAACTATCTGACGTACGGCCTGAAGCTCGATTCATTCCTGTCCCCCATCAAGGCCGGATCAAAAAACTCGGATAACAATTACTTCCGGAGTTTGCTGGAAAATTCTCTCTCCATTAGGGTCATGGACACGCTCAGCTTTTCATTGAGGCACCGCTGGTACTACTACCAGAACCTGTACAACAACAAGCATTATTCGAGCACGCAGTTTCTCACATCGTGCGATTTTAGGATGAACTTTTACAAATGAAGCAGCTCAGAGTCATTATCGCCGACGACCACCGGATGGTGCGCGCGGGCATCAAGCAGATAGTTGAAGACTGCCCGGGCATGGCTCCTGCCGACGAGGCCGGCGACGGACAGGAGCTCCTCGCCAAAGTCAGAAAAAACAGATACGACGTTATCCTGCTCGATGTGTCAATGCCGGGCAGGGACGGCCTGGAGATACTCAAGCAGCTTAAGGCAGAGAAGTGCGCTGTCCCGGTGCTCATGCTGAGCGTCTATCCGGAAGAGCACTATGCCATCCGCGCCCTCAAGGCCGGTGCGGCCGGCTACCTTACCAAGGCGACCGCTCCGGAGGAGCTCATCGAGGCGATAAAAAAGGTGACCAGCGGCGGGAAATATATACCCCCTTCCATCGCCGAGTACCTGGTAGCGAGCATCAAACAGGATACCGAAACCCCGCGCCATGCGCTTCTGTCCGACCGGGAACTGGCGATCCTGTGCAAGATCGCGTCCGGGAAAACGGCAGCGGAGATCGCCGGGGAGATGTTTCTCAATATAAAGACAATCAGCGCCTACCGGCGCCGTATTCTAAACAAGATGAACATGAAAAACGACTCCGACCTCACGCGCTATGCAATAAAGAACAACCTTCTCGGATGATCCGGTAGGACAAAGGATTACACCCTCTCTTCATTAGTCCCACAGGGTTTCGCGCATAGTCCTACAAAAAAAATTTCTGTTTACTCTGCAAAAATTGTTATCAGCCTTATCCCGCTGATTCAGATATTCTCTTAAATTGTTAGCAGTTGATGTGGAGAGGGAACAAAAATCCGCAGCTTTAATTATTTAACCTCGGCATAGAATGTTTAGGTCATCAATGATCCGGTTATGAACATCATTGTTCGTGTGACCTCTCGATATTTTTACGCATCAAAATGGAATATCCGGGCAGAAGAACAATTATAAGGGAAGGAGTAATGCCATGAACATAAAATGGAAAAATTTATCAATTCAAACGAAAATCATGGTCATAGGCGGCTGCATAAGCATCAGCTTCATAGCCACGATTTTTTTCTATCTGGTGCCTGCGGTGGAGCTGGCGATTTATGATATGAAAAAAGAAAAGATCAAGGATATCGTCGATACCACCGCTGCGACGATCGAAGGGATGTACCAGGAGTATCTTAATAACAACATGACCAAAGATGAGCTGCGGGAGAACGCGATTGAATATGCCAAAAAGATCCGCTATGGCCCGGAAGCAAAGGATTATGTCTGGATAAACGACTTTCACCCGACCATGATCATGCACCCGTACCGCTCTGAGATGAACGGACAAGACCTTACCGATTATAAAGATCCTATGGGGAAGAGGCTTTTTATGGATTTTGTGGATACCTGCCGTAACGGCGGGGCAGGGTATGTCCGGTACATCTGGCAATATAAGGACGAAAAGTCTAGACTGGAACCCAAGATCTCTTATGTGCGGTCGATCCCCATGCTCAACTGGATCGTGGGAACCGGAGTGTACGAGGTAGACATTAAGAAAGAAATAAGCGCCAGGGTACGGTCGCTTCAAATCAACCTTGCGATCGTGTTTGCCGGCGTCACCGCTGCCGGGATCATTCTTATCTTCCTGGTCTCGCGGAAAATAAAAAAGGGAATCGAGCTCTGCGTCGA
>Ga0154758_161_pt2 | contig 32309 bp, 43 predicted proteins | sample Rifle2008BG16ft_FD_105766 | JGI IMG/M metagenome (GOLD analysis project Ga0154758, IMG submission 105766) | Spirochaetes bacterium RBG_16_49_21
CTGCTCCGCCGACTCCCGCACCGCCCGCTTCTCCACCTCCGTGATTCCCGATGGAACGCCGATAACGACCCGTGGACGGACGAGCGTTTTCCTCTTGTGTACCTTGGCCATAAAGTAGCGGATCATCTTTTCTACGGTCTCGAAGTCTGCGATAACCCCGTCTTTCATGGGACGGATGGCCACGATATCGCCGGGCGTTCTGCCGAGCATCCGCTTCGCTTCATGGCCGACGGCAAGTACCTTGCCGGTGCTGGTCTGGACAGCCACTACCGAGGGCTCGCTCAAAACAATTCCCTGGCCTTTCACATGGACCAGGGTGTTGGCGGTTCCGAGATCGATTCCCATATCATTTGAAAACATTCCGTAAAGCGAATCAAGAAACATGCATACTCTCCTGTGATTGGTTGCACACAATCAGAATTGGCTCTCGGCGCAGTTTTTCGATGTGCCTGTAAAACAGATTTTCTACTACAATAAGCGCCATATTTGTCAAGTGATTATCGCGAGTAACGACAAAATGTGCGGGCCGGCCCCACACATTTTGTCATACCGGCTTTATTTCATTCGCCTATATGGCCTTCAATAATTCTTTGACTTCACTATTGGTTCCGTCATTGATCAGAACCTCGCTCCAGATCGCCTTTGCCTTATTCTTTTCCCCCATGGCTGAATAGTTTTTTCCGATCCATATTTTGGAGAGCGCATCCCGCTCATCGATCCGGAGCGCGAGGTTGAACTGCTCAAGGGATTCTTTGTACAGGGACTGGCTGAAATAAATCTTACCGAGATTGACATGCACGAGTTTTTGAATCTTATCATCCATCGTGCGGGCGAGCACATTCTTGTAGCTTACAATCGCCCGGGTATACTTCTTTGCCGTCCGCTCCGCCGTTGCGTAAAAAAGGAGGCCCTTGATGTTATCCGAAACCATGCCGTACCGGGAAAGATACGGTAACCCATAATCCTCCCTCTTGTTGATAATGCTGATATACGCATAGAATCTGATATTTTCAATATCGTCCAATTTTTTCGGATCCCCGCTTTTCTGAATAATCCGGTACATCTCGGCGGGAGAGCTGTAGTCTGCGTAAAAACATGACTTGGCGAGAATAACAAGGTGCTCATCATCCGGGCCGGTGTTGTCGAGAGCGGATCCCTTTTTTATATCCTTAATCGCTCTCAAAAACTCCTTTTTCGCATTCCTGTCGATGTCATTCAATCTGTCGTTGATGACAAGCTCTGAAAAACCGGCGGGCAGATAGGTTTCGCCCAGCAGGTAGGAAACCTCTCCCGACAGGTAAAAGGCGTCCGGGTCGGTTTGATGCTCAATTTTATACTGATCCATAGTGTCGGCGAGACCGGCAAGTATATCGCGCTTCCTTAGAATGTCTCTTTCCTGCCTCACGACCTCGATTTTCTTATAGAGCTTGTTCTGATTATATCTCCAGAAAGTCAGGTACCGCTGGTATTTGAACCCCACCAAGACCAGACCCGACATGACCGCGAGAAGTATCACCGCCTTATAGATTCCGGCATTTCGCTTCCTGGTTTTATATCGATCATACATATTATTCGGAATTCCCCGTATATTCTCTATATGCGGCGCTCGCCGTTGCTATCCCGCCGCCGTCGGCATCAAAAATAAATAATTTAACCGCATCGCTTCCCTGAAGGAACAGGGCGAGATGCCTGCCTCCGGTTTTAATGTCCCGAATCCGATGAAAGTCATAGCGGTAGAGCTTTCTTCCGGTAAAAAAATTGATGCCTCCCTTTTCAACTGAAAACTCGCCGCTTCCGATTCGCTTGATATGCCGGTATCCCTCCAGGGTCGGATCAATACCGCCGGGCTCGGTGCCGTAATCCATGACATGGGAGCCGTCATCATACAGGATTGCTCTCTGCTTCAGGGAGGAGTCGGCCTCTTTACGCGCCGGCTCAGGTTCCGTCACGCTGTCCCGCCCCGAAAAATCATTGCCTCCGGCGTATTCTTTCCGCTCCTGTTTTATATCCATTCCATCCGGAGAAACACGCAGAGCGCCAATGAATGGCCGTGCCTTCCGCCTCACTTCGGGATGCCTGTCCTTGACCGACAGTCGCTCCTTCTTTAACGCTTTTTTTCCGGTTTCTGCTGCCTGAGAATCAAGACCCTCCATCCGAGTCTTTGCATCCACAATAATGGAATATACAAAAATGAGTATCCCGAATAAGATGATGGCTAAGGAAAGATACAGCATAGAGCCCCGAATAGTTTGATTGGATCACACCATGATCTGAAGCCGCTAAGATCATATGAAGGATTTAAGACAAAATAAGGGCTGTCAACATCTTTTTATTTTCCAGAGCCCCGCCTTGAGATACGGACCTTCGAGGCGCGTAAAATCGGACGATTCATTGCCGTACAGCTCAAGCTTCCAATTCGACGGATGAAAGGATTTGTACTGGTCGGCTGAAATTGAATATGAATTGATCGAGGTAAATACATAGCCTTTCTCAATCAGGCGGTCAACGAGGCTCAGCGAATCTTTATAGTTCTTCAAGGATGAGAACGTCCTTGTCCGGCTGCGGGAAAAGGTGGGGGGATCGAATATAATAAAGGAAAAGCTCCTTCTCTTCTTGTGAAATCGCCGTATCCAGTCTAAAGCGTCGCCGTAAATAAAGTCCCGGTCATCGATCCGAAGATGATTCAGCGCATAATTGGCCTTCGCCCGTTCAAGGACCCTCTTGGAAATATCCACGTTAACCGCTCCCGCTATTCCGTGTTTGACCGCATGCACGGAAAAGAGCGCCGTGTAGCAGAAGAGATTAAGCATGATATCGGATCTGCGGTAATATGAAGCGAGCTTCGTCCGCACCTCGCGCATATCAAGGAATATGCCGGTGCTCTGACCCCGCACGAGATCAACCAGAGCGGCTACGCCGTTCTGGCGCACGGCATAGCCTGCCGGAGGCAGCGAGCCCTGCAGGAGAATGCTCTTCCGGGCGGCTGAAACATCACCGGTTTCGGGAGGCTTAGTCCGCTGCTTCAGCAAAATACCCCGTGCCTTTACCGGGAGAAAATTCAATGATCGATTCAGATTCTGCAAAATATCATTGGTTTTCCGGACCAGGTGCGGAGAGAAATATTGGATCAGGATGAATTCTCCGTAGATATCGATAGTAAGGCCGCTGCACCCGTCGGCCTCGCCGTTGAACAGGCGGAAGCAGTTCGTATCGGGATCGGAAAATAAACTCTCCCTTTTTTCAAAAGCTCTGGCAAGAAGGATGTGGATTTGCATTTCAGGGGAGGATTCGAGCAGCTCCATTATTGCCGGCGGAGGCCTGCGACAATCTTTTTCATACGCTCGTCGAGAGCGGCGAAATCGCCCTTGTGTACGAGAGCGCCCTCCACGATATAGGACATGCCCACGGAGATCACCCGCTCCTGATTCAGGTAATCAAGGTAATTGTCCTGATTGATTCCGCCGGTCGGAACCAGGTGGAAATTCCTGGTCTTAAAAGGCGCGGTCACGGCTTTAATATACTCAACGCCCCCGAGCATTGACGCAGGAAAGATCTTAATCACTCCGCACTTGTTGAGCGCGGTGTTGAGCTCGGTGGGAGTGGACACGCCGGGGATGAACGGCATACTCAGGGAGGATGCATAATCCAGAAGCTCGATATCCATGCCGGGCGCCACGCCGAAGGATGCGCCCGCGTCAACGGCCCTTTTGAGCTGCTCAAGGGAAAGAACGCTGCCGGCGCCGACCATGAGGCCGGGGAACGCCCTTCTCACGCTGGTAATACTCTCGATCGCGGCGTCGGTGCGCAGCGTCACCTCAAGGACGCCTATGGCATGTTTCAACAGAAGCTCCGCGACCCTGAGCGCGGCTCGATCGTTCTCAAACTGAGCCACCGGTATGACCCTGTTTTTTTTAAGCTCAGCTGTTAAATCGATAGCCATGAGGGCGGTTCGCTTTTGATAAAAATTATATTATCATAGGATACGAAAGCTCTATCTGGTTACCGTCCGGATCAAGGAATACGACAACTTTCCCGTTCCGGATATTTTCCGGACCGTATATAATCTGAATGTCTCTCTGTTCGAGTTCCTCTACGGCATCATCAAAATCCTGTTCATCAACGTAGAAGGATATCCGGTTCTTGGAATCATCCGTATTCTTATAACCCGGAGATTCATACAGACCGATGCTGATATCAGCCACCCGCATGAAGGCTGTTCCGGGAGCGCTTGCCTTGTCCAGGAGTTCGAAATCGAAAAGGTCTCGGTAAAATTTAACCGACTCCTCCAGGTTGGACACCGTTATTCCTATATGATTGATACATTCAATTACTATCATGTCAACCTCTTATCTCTCTTTACTGATAATTCCCTCATACGGGCTTTGTCCGCAACCCAAACTGGCGAAGTAATCCAATATCATTGGACTTGTTGCATAACTAAATTAATTCATTATCTTTATACTGATATTCAAAGGGCGGGTATAAACCCGCCCCTCAACTATAATCTTCAAATCATAGGGATTATGTCAACTAATATACGTACCTCAGGTCGAAAAAAATAATTTTATTAATTTTTTTTCGATCACTTCAGCAATCGCACCGTATCCAGATAGATATGCACGATATCGCCGCCGGCGTCCCAATCGAGCTTATATCTTTTCAGCCTGCCGGTAACGGCAACCAGCATGCCGGAGCGCCACCACCTCCGCAACACAGAGCCGTCGGAGCCGACGATATTTTTCACCGACTCGGCATCAAGTGCTCCGTGTATGTAAAGCCATCGGCAGTTCTGTAAATTGCAGGTCACTGTTTTATCAAAGACGCCTTCCGGGGAAGCGAGCATATAGTCATGCCCGGTTGTTATCTCCTTGCCGATCATCCCATACAGCAGCCTGATGAGCTTCCGCTCATAGTATCTTCTGCTGCCGAACAGTCCCTCATGCCATTTGGTATAACCCTGTCGAAGAACAAAATAGTTTCTCTCCCCTTCGGACATTTCGCCCGCAAATCCTGCAACACACCGAATTTTTAAGCCGCCGGCGATGTTCCCCGCATACCGGACAAAATCTGATGCCGGCGTCAAAACCGGAACAACGACGAGAAGCAGCCGGATTATGAAGCGCGCTGATCGCATGCGTTTACTGGATGCTCCCCCCGTCTTCAATCCGGCCGTGAAGATCGATCTCGCCAAAGCGCTCCTCAAATTCCCTGATGTTTTCGCCCAATGTGAGAAAAAACCGTTTTGCGTGGGACGGAGTGACGATCAAGCGGGACATGAGCCTGCCGAATCCGGGCGGCGGCGCCGGATGAACGAAAACGAAATCGAGCACAAACTCCTCGGGAGAGTGGCTGATATTGGAAAAGTTGGCGTATATGCCTGAAGCTACCTCCTCATCAACCTTAACCTCGATTTTCAGATCCTTCTCTTTCTGTTGCATGGATTACTCCTCTTTAATGAAAATTCGCCTAATAGATTGTCTAATAACCCCCTAAATCCCACTTCGACAAGCTCAATGCAACGCCCAAAGGGGCTAACAACTACCCACAAGTGTGTAAGCAAGGGGGATAAGAAGATAGAAGAGATGATAGAGATACATTTTTAGCGGAATATTGTTAAAATTGAAGAGGAAAAACAATCATTTAAGCTCAAAAAATAAAATTATCTCTGATATCTCTTCAATTCCCCTATCCCCTGTTTTTACACATGGAGATGTGGGTAGTTGTTAGCCCAAAGGGGGACTTAAAAAACAGGGTGGCAAGTTAAATATTAAAAAACAACAATAAAAAATTTGCAATTAATAGCCCTGAAATATAATTGGTTTCAAAGCCATTGAGCCATCAGCCATGAGAGTATTCGCCCTGTCAGACATCCATATCGATTACCGGGAGAACCGGAATTGGCTACTGAGCCTCTCCAAGGAGGATTACCGGGATGATATCCTGCTCCTTGCCGGCGATGTCTCGGACATGACTCACTTTCTGGAATTGGCCTTCCGCTCGCTCATGAAGCGCTTCCGCGAGGTTATGTTCGTCCCGGGCAACCATGACCTGTGGATATATAGAAATAACGTCCAAAACTCGCTCGTCCATTTCAACCGGATTAAAGCCCTGGCGCATGAGAACGGCGTCCAAATGGGCCCGAAGAGCATCGGCCCGATCTCGCTTATTCCCCTGTACGGCTGGTATGACTATTCGTTCGGCGCTCCCAGTGAAGCGCTCTCATACATCTGGAGGGACTTTTCCGCGTGCGCATGGCCGCACAACTTCAGCGATCCGGAAATAACGCGCCTTTTCGTCGCGATGAACGAGGATCACCTGTCAATGCGAAATGATCACATAATATCCTTCTCGCACTTCATGCCCCGGATCGACCTTATGCCGCCGATCATTCCCCAGGAGAAGCGGATCCTGTACCCGGTGCTCGGCACTGCCCTTCTTGAGGAGCAGATCCGAAGGCTCGGCTCAAAGATTCACGTGTACGGCCACACGCACGTGAACATGACGGCGCACAAGGACGGGGTACTCTACGTTAATAACGCGTTCGGCTATCCAGACGAGACCAGGATAGCGAGAAAGGAGCTGGTCTGCGTTTTTGAGGCCTGAAAATACTTGAATCGAGCCCCTCCGGGAGCGACGATATCATCACTCCTTCCTCTGCAGCTCTATGGACACACTCACCCGGTCGATGCCGGCCTGCTTGGCTGCATCGAGCACTTTTACGAAATAGTCAACCGCCGCCTGTTTGTCCGCCTTGACCATGACGCCGTTCTGCTTCGCCGCCTGCCCCTGTTTCTTAAGCTCATCTATCAGATTCTGCGAGGAGATCAGGCTGCTGCCTATGTAGATATCGTTCTTTGCCGTGACCGTGACGACGACCGGGTTTTCCCCCTTAGGCTGCACCTGGGTGAGCCCCTTGGGCAGGTTTACCTTGATTTTCGATTCCTGGCGCGGATTGAAGGTATACAGGAGGCTGAAGCTGACGAAAAAGAAAATGAACATGTTGAGCACGATATCGGTCATTGCGACCGACTCAAGGGTCAGGAAAAGCTTGTTGGATGTTTTTATCCTCATCTTCTTTTCCTCATGGTCTTATCTTTCATTATTTTCAAGAAATCTTCACCGTAATGGTTTAAATCCCTGGCCACTGTGTTTATCCGGTTCGTATAAAGACCGTAGATTATGTAAAACGGAATCGCGACCGAAAGCCCTCCGCCGGTCGTAATCATGGCCTGGTATATACCGGCGGCGAGCTGTTCCACGGTCACCGTCGTTGCGGCAATCTCCCATGCCATAAAGGCCTGGATAAGGCCGAGTATCGTTCCCAGGAATCCCATAAGGGGCTCTACCCCGATTATAATCATGAAGATACTCATGTTTTTTTCAAGACCCGCGACCAGGCCGCTTCCCGCATGCTCCATCATCCGCTCGACCTCTGCGGGCTCCTCTCCCCAATGTTCCAATCCGGTCTGAAACACCCTGCCGATGGGATGCTGTATCATGCGGCATACGGCCTGCGCCTGTTTCAAATCATCATTTTTGAGGAGCGACAAAATATCATCGGCGAACTTCCGTATGTCGAGCCTCACCCGCCATAAAGCGACCCCCCGTTCAATCGTCAACGCAAGGGCGACGATGGAGCCCAGGATAATGGGCACCATCATCCATCCTCCCTTCATGATAATATTGTCCGTAAATATGTTCATCCTATACCCCTTTAAATCTGCATGAGCTTCTCCGACCTCACCCGCGCTCCGCGCACCCTCTCCCCTGTAGAGACGCAGTGCACTGCGTCTCTACAGGGGAGAGGGTTTCCGCTAAATTAGCTTTATCCTTCTACTCCCCCTCTCCAATGTGGAGAGGCCGGCTTCCGCCCTCCTGGCTCCGCCGGCATTGGGACATCCATGTCCGGCAGGTTCCGGGGGGTGAGGTCACTTTGCGAGAACATCTTTTAAACGGCCTCTAAGTCAATTCATTTAAAAGCTTTCAAATCCTTTCCGCAGCCGGTCGCGGATATCAACCGGGTCTACAACCACCAGACGCGCTCCGGCGAGTACATCCAGATATCCCACCTCGTTGCCGAAGCGCGGCACGACATGCAAATGAAGATGCGAGACGCTCGCTCCGCTGTTTTGACCCAGGTTGTATCCGACATTGAACCCGTCGGGATTAAATTCCTTCTGTAATATTTTCAGGCTCTTGGTGAGTATGCGGTGCATGGCCAGAGCCTCCTCGTCGGTGAGCTCGTCTATTTTCTCTGTATGCCGGGAAGGAAAGATCATTATGTGGCCGGGATTAAAGGGATACAGGTTGACTGAAACGATAAAGCCTTGCCTGCGCGCAATTTCAAGATTTACGACGTCCGGATGCTTATCTCTCAACGCGCAGAGGATGCAGTCGACCTTCGGCTTGTCCCCCTTGACGTATTTCTGCTTATTGGTATTGAAAAGGTAATGTCTCATTACTGTTTTTCATCAGTCTCTGCCATATTTTCTGCGCTTACTGTACATGACCAGTGTATAAATCGATATCCCACCGATGAAAATAAGCTGAAACACGACCATAACAATGTAGAGGAGGTCTATCCGGCCGATAAGGGAAACCTTTGTTTTGACGTCGGCCTCGAGACTCGAGACCTCCACACCGAGGAGTTTTCTGGTTGATTCCATCTCCTCCTTCGGGGACACATGCACAAACCGGTAAAACCGGGTTCGCGCTGTATCAAGCCGGTTCTGTAGATCAAGAGTATCCCCATGCTTGCTCCCGATATATTTGATATCCCGGCCCATATCCTCTATTGCCCGGTTCGTTTCCCGGATGAACAGTACCGTATTCCGGGAAAAATCAGCCGTATGGCAGGATGAGCAGGTTTTTTCGCTGATTATCCCGGCAGTGGAACGCTGTATGTTATGCGCCCCGTGGCAGGATGCGCAATTGGGATGATTATTCCTGAGCACCGACGGATAGTGGGGGCCGAGTCTGAACTGCCCGGCAGCAGCGGCGTGGCATCCATCCCTGCCGCAGAAATCGGCGATTAGTATTTTATCAGGCTTTCCCGTAAAGCCGCTCTGTTTAGTCTTGGCCAATTTTTTATCGTTGACGCCCGGATCCCCTCTATGACAGACGTTGCATCTGCCGGCCGAGCCGTCATGAACGCTCATACGCCATTCGATAACCGGCCGTTTCAAACCGCCTTTCAGCCCCTCATGGCAGACGATGCAGAAATCCTTCTTTTCAGCGTATGCCGGTTTGCCGGCCTCCCGTTCATCTGCAAAGGATACAGCTCCTACAAAAGTGACGGCGCAGAGAATCAATATGCTCAACAACGCTCCCCTCATATCAGTTTAACAGTTCCTCCGCGTAAGGATGGCGCACTAGTAAATATTGATCTGGAAAAGTTTGAGAATGAAAATCGCACAGAACAGTATCAGATTCGTATACAAACCGGCCAGACAGTCGTCAATCATAATTCCCAGGCCTCCGCCCAACTTATGGAGAAGGCCTATCGGATACGGCTTGACCACGTCCATAAGCCTGAACACGAAGAAGGCCGCCACGGCAACCTTGAGGTTGAAGGGATAAAAAAGAACGCTGACCCAGTACCCCATGAGCTCATCAAGAACCACCTCGGGAGGATCCTTTCTCCCGAAAAAGCGCTCCCCCTCCCCGGCAATCTTAAGAAAGGGATAAAACAGGACAAGTACCGCGCCGAGATTCACGATCCAGCTGACACGGCCGAAGAGCAGGTACTCGAGAAAATAGAAAGCCATCCCCACCAGGGTGCCGGCGGACCCGGAGGCGATCGGGCAGTATCCTGCGTAAAAGACGGTGAACAATAGCTCCTTGATCCTCATGCCTGATTGTCGTTCTCCCGTTTGCTGTGTCCCGGCACAAGGAGCTTCCAGTTGGTGAAGAGGTAGCGCAGGCCGGAGAGCGCCGTGAGGAGCGTGACGCCCACCATAATCCAGTAGGGAACCGATTTATTCGTAACGTAGATCCCCCGCGTCCTCACCACATAGATCATGATGATGATGACGATTGAGACCATCTGGAATGTGGTTTTTATTTTGCCGAACCTGCTCGTCACAAGAATCTGCCCCCTGCTCATCGCCACGTACCTCATGAACGTGATCATTAAATCCCTGCCCACGATCACGCCGATCATCCAGAAATCGAATATCTCAAGGTAGGGATCGAGCGCGATAAGGGCGGAAAGTACCGAAATGACCAGGAACTTGTCTGCCAGAGGGTCGATGAAAATTCCGAATTCGGATTCCTGGTGTAACTTCCGCGCGCTCCAGCCGTCCAGAAGATCGGTGAGCGAGGCGAGAATAAAAAGAACGAGGGCCCAGAGCCATAATTTAACGGCAAGCAGATAGATTACCAGCGGGATCAATACTATCCGCGACATGGACACGAGATTGGGAATATTCATGACAAACCGAGGCATTAAAAAACATCTCCGTCAAAGTATGCTGCTCAAGCCGCTGCATCTAAACAGCGGACTCACCGATCAAATCATAGTCCAGCGCGTCGGTTACCCGGGCCGTTGCAATTGTGTTAACCGGAACGCCGGCGCCGGTCAAGTAAAAAACGCCGTCAACCTCAGGGGCGTCATATTCCGTCCTGCATATCCAGGTTGATTCATCGAGCCGCTCCTCCACGAGCACCCGCACCCGGCTTCCTATCATGCTCCGGAGGTTTCGGGCCGATATTTCCCGCTGGCGCGCCATGATGCGGCAGAACCGCTCCCTCTTGGCCTGTTCAGGCACCGGATCGCCGAGTCCATACGCCCGGGTGCCTTCCTCCGGCGAATAGATAAACACACCCGCCCGGTCCGGACGCGCTGCTTCCAAAAACTCGTCCAGTTCATCAACATCCTGGTCCGTTTCGCCCGGATAACCAACCATGAATGTGGACCTGATCCGGATATCCGGCACCTGGGTGCGCAACCGGGCAATGAGTCCCCGGTACGCCGGGGCGTCGCCCGTGCGCCCCATGGAGCGGAGCAGACGGGCGCTCGCATGCTGAAAAGGAATGTCGATATAGGGGACCACCTTTTTCACGCCTGCAAGGACCTCGGTGATCATCCCCCCGACACGGTCGGGATGGCAGTACATGAGCCGTATCCATTCGACGCCGTTGATTCCGGACATATCGCGGACAAGATCGTACAGGCTCGTATTCGCCCCCTGGTACGAGGATATGTCCTGAGCCACGACGACCAGCTCCCTGGCGCCGCGTTCGGCTGCCGTGCGCGCCTCATCCAGTATCATCTCGGAAGGGTATGAGCGCTGCGGCCCCCGGATGATGGGAATGGCGCAGTAGGAGCAGTTGTTGGAGCATCCCTCGGCTATCTTGATATACGCGTACGCAAGCCCGGGAACCAGCGGCTCCCGTTCCGGGCCGGGAGAGGCAAGGACGGCAACGCGCAGCCTCCTGCTCATCCGCGCCACAAAGCTCTCGTCCGGGATTCCGTATGCAAAATCAACCTCCGGGATCTCGGCGGACACGGCGGAAAAATAGCGCTGGGTAAGGCACCCGGTCACGACAACCTTCCTGCCGAAACTCCCGCCCGCGCCGTCACCGGGGCCGGACGAGCATGCGCCGCGGCTCCGCATTTCAAGAGCATCAAAGATCGCCGCTATGGACTCCTCCTTGGCCGGCTGAATAAAACCGCAGGTGTTTATGATAAGGATATCGGCATCTTCGGGTTTTTCCGCGGTTCGGTAACCGGCTGCCTTCATCGAGCCGTTGACGCGCTCCGAATCCACAAGGTTCTTTGAGCAGCCGAGCGAGGTGATGTAATAGGATATGTCTGTTGAGGAAAACAAAATCGAGGTATTACCAATCCTTTACCACAATATGGTACAGATTGGGATTCTTAACGTCTTTTTTCCAGGTGACGACCTTGTTCGCGACCTGGCCGGCGCCTCCAAAGGAATATTCCCTGCCGTTGATCCTGGCTTTGATGCCGCCGGCGTTCCCGATCTTTATCTGGATATACTCCGTCGCCTCCCACCGTTCCGACTGGCCCTGGGGTATGAAGCCGCGCACTTTGCGCACCCCGTCGAGATACAGCTCGATAAAGGACTTCTGTACGAATTCAGCCTCGAAAACGATCTTCAGGCTCTGCCTGCTCTGGGCCTCCACCGATGTGTTGTCGGCGTTCATCGCCGCGCTCTCCTCTTCCTTTGTGGTCGCCTCTTCCTCGATTTTTTTCTCGCCGAGTGAGACCATGATTTTGGCCCTGTTTTCGGTGAGACCCTTAAGGGTAAAGGTCACATCGCGGGGGCATCCTTCCAGGGCGACGCTCCGCGGCTCTTCCATCCTGAATTTTTCAAGCCTCTTGCCGGGAAATATCTCCAGGGTCACCGCATCCCCCTTGATGTTTTTCAGGAGGAACACCACTTCCTTATTGTCAACGAGAAACTGAACCGCCTCGTTCTTGGATACCAGGATGAAGCCTTTATTGTTGGCGAGCTGGAGGGGGCGAAGATTCTCGATCTCGTTTTCCTTGTTCTTCACGTATTCGTTTTTGATGGCATCCGTAGTATCGCCGCCGGAGAGGTCCACCTCGGATGACGATATGAGGGCCCTGATCCCCCATATCACGAATATCGCCGCAACAGCGGCGCCTGCCATGAAGAGTATGTTCCGGTGTCTGTTGACGAACGATGATGCCGTAATGCTCAGATTCGATTTAGTCGGCTTGGTCAATTCTTCGAGGGGGGTGGCGCTTTCACCGATCTTGTACCCCTTATAGGCTTGAACGATCGCCTCGACATCAAGTCTCAAAAACTCGGCATAGGAGCGCAGAAAGCCGATGAGGTAGGTCTCGCTCGGAAATTTGTCGAATTTCTCCTCTTCCAGGGCCTGAAGGTAGGTCGGGCTGATATTGGTCTCCTTGACTACATCCTTAATGGTAATCTTTCTGGCTTCCCTGGCGGAACGCAACTTTTCGCCTATGCTCTCCAATTCCTACTCCTCGGCTATCATGGGATTCTTTATGACGCGGGCGCGCGCCGGAATATCGAATTTAAACATGCTGTTGGACAAGCCGGCATCAATTTTTAGATTGGAGAAGGTGATGTCAATCGTTTTCCCCGATGTCGTCTCTCCCCTTGCTCTGACGATAAAATATTTTTCCGTTACCCAGAGCTTAAGCTTCCGGAACCCCCTCCTGCTCTCCTTCTGTTTCAGAAAGAGCGTATATTCCTTGGTGCCGTCTTCCTGCGCGGCCGGCTGATCCTTTGAGTCAAAACGGTAATGGTATTTTGAGAAGAGCCAGTTCAGGCCGCTTTTCGTCCCGGGGGAAAAAATTCCGGAATCCGGATTCAGGTCCTGCTCCGCAACCACGTTCATGGAGGGAATATAGATCCACATCATCCTGCCGTTGGACACGATCTTCTGCCCATACGGCTGGGTGAACTCTATGCTGAGCTTGTTGTCGGCCTTGTACCGGATAATGCCGGTCTGCTGTTTTGTCTTCCCCATCTTTTCGGATACGATCGTAAAATTTGCCTGGTAGGAGTCTATCTTCGAGAATCTCTTTTTGATATTATCAACGATGTCGCTTACGGTGGTAAAATCAAACCTGAAGGCTGAGGCATCGGAATTCAACATCATTATTATCAGGAGGATAATCTGTAAAAATGCCGCTTTTCTTGATATTTTCATGCTCACGCGAACCAGACGGAATTGTTGACGGATAATTTGGCGACAATTAATATAATCACGCGTTTAAAAGTCAATCGTAAAATTCGGATAAAAAATCTCACTATACTATAAATAGATCGGCATTGTCCATATAATTGCGGTCTCCCCCGCCGGAGGCGGGGGAGACCGCATCAAATGCGGAAAACTAATTTATTTATGGCATAAAAATGCTGGACAAATAAATTAACAACTGCAATTATGCAGCACAATTCGGGTTTATTCTAATTTTTATACTTGCACGTTTTAACTATGCCTTTGCTGCTGCTCTCAGCTGGCGGGCTTGCATATTACCACTAGGATTTGCCATGAAAGCGATATTTATCGGAAATAAAAAATTCAGGGAAATCGAGCTTCTGGATCTCAGAAGGGATGAGGATTTCATACGGCTGATCGACGAGTATTCTCTCATGGAATCGCCGGTAATATATTTCTCCGCCGGGGATTCAAAAATCAAGGAGATACTGATCAAGAAGGACCCCACCTTTTCGGTTTGACCGGATCAAATCATATCCACCAGCATCAGGGTGCAGTCATCCGTGACCTCAGTCTCGCCGCTGGTTATATTCTTTTGTATCATTTTAAACTTTTCAAGGGAGGGCTTGCCGCTGGTATTCAAGATCTCAAGAAGCAGTTTTAAGCCGACCGGGGCGTCTTCCTTTTCGCTCACAATATCGATGATGCCGTCCGTGTACACAAGAAGGCTGGAGGCGTCCTCAAGCTTTATTCTATGCGTCCGGTATGTCGCATTTGCAATGGGCCCAAGAAAAGAGTCATACTCCGTGAGCTGTTCCACACCTTTGCCGGTCATCCAGTAAGGCTGGGGATGGCCCGCATTGGCATACTCAAGCACGCGGCGGCTGGGGTCGTATAAACCGCAGTACGCGGTGACGAAAGATTCTGCCGGGATATTCCCGGCAAGCTCCTGGTTCATGATGGTCATTACATCCCCCGGGACCACGGACTTCTGCAGCGCGTTGCGGAAGACCATCTTGACGATCGCGGTATACAGGGCCGCGGATATGCTGTGGCCGGAAACGTCGGCGACGAGGAATATCAGCCTGCCGTCCTGATAGGCGACATAGTCGTACAGGTCTCCACCGATATCCGAAAGCGGCAGCGACCAGGTATAGATGCTCGCCCTACCGGTCTTCATGATTGGGTCCGGGAACAGATATTTCTGCAGTTTCCGCGCCATCAGCAGCTCCACCCGGATAAATTCATTAAAATAAATCATCTCGCCGATCTTCAGGCCGTTTTCCACCCTCTTGAGCATTACCTCGGTCTTTTCCGGCTTTCGGATAAAATCATAAACGCCGAGCTTGTAGCTTTCGACGATATTGGCGGGATTCACGTCCCCGGAAATCATCAGCACCGGGGCATGGGTTATATCATGTTCCTTGACCCTTCTCAGGAAGTTCAGACCATCCATCTCGGGCATGTTCATATCAAGCATGATCAGATCCACGGACACGGTTTCAAGCTTATCCAGGGCTTCCTTTCCGTTCGAGGCGATGGCCACCTCATAGCCCGCATTGCTTAAGATCCGGGAGAGAATCTTCTGAATTCCCAGCTCATCATCAATGACCAGTATCTTTTTCTTCATTCACAGACTAGCGTACCGCGGTACTTCGTTCATTAAAAAATAATATCCAGGCTGCCATAGACAAAAGAAAAAAATAAACCATGGTGTTTCTGCCGAGGAGCGAGCCCTCCTTTCTCCTTTCCAGAAGGACTTCCAGATAGATCTTACGCTCCTGGTCGATCTTTTCATCGGCATAGATTTTACCGTCAAAAAAAGTCAATGAGTTCCTCACCCTGTCGGAGTCGAAATTGTCGTACCCGGCGAATATCTGGGGATCACGCAAAATAATATATGCCTTTTTATAATTTGCGTCGATATTTTCCCTGGCGGACAGTAATTGCTCCACCGCAGGCTCCACGACGAGGATCGAATAAAACGAAACCGCTCCCAGGGTAATCCCGATGATCAGGGTGATGATGGCTGAATACCGGTATATTCTGCTGTCATTAATTTTTTTCATTAAGCTTATCCTTCAATACATCCCGGATATCATCTTTTTTATAGCCTGAAATTTCCAGTTTGACGATTTTATCATCGAAGAATGAACGCTCCACACCCTTATCTTTCAAGAGCTTTTCTTTGTCGGATCCCAGAAGAATCACGAGCGGCATGATCTCGTTCTCAGGATAGGTCTTCGTAAGCTCAATAATGCCGGTCTCAAGGGGAAGTATGACCGGAAGCTCGAACGGGATGCTCATAATCATGGTGCTGCCGTCCGGATCAACGAACGAAACAGCGCCCGTTACGTTCATCAGCGCGGTAGAGCTGTTTTCGTTCTGGATCCCGGCATTGAATCTCAGGATATAGTGCTCCGTATTGTCCTTTATGGCCTGCTCAATCTTTACTATCGGGGATATCAGTTTATCCGGAATCTTCGCGCACCCCGCCGCCAGGAGGCAGGCAGACAATAAGGCGCACATCGCGGCTTTATTGAAATGCATCGCTTCCACTCTCTCATACGGAATTTTAAGCGCTTTCCTGTGCTGTTCTTCCTGTGCTGTTCTTAAAGTATGATACGATTTAGTCAAGAAAAATATACCGCTTCGCAGGAGTTCACTCCCCGCTTTGCCATAAAAGCTTGACATATAGGTGAGTGATGGCACATCTAGTCCGATCCGGAAGTTACAAGATGAATTTAACCAACCGATCACTATTGAACGCGGCCGTAAGCTGCCTGCTTATATCATTTACCCTTTGCGGAAAAAGCGACCATGGCTTTGCCGTCAACAGAGAATCGGTTCAGCTTAACGAAGCTGCCCTCCTGCTTGCCGGCAAGGACCTGCCGAAAGACTCAAAAATTTATCCCTATACTCAAACGGCATTCTATCGATCCTATAAGGAGCAGATCAATGGCGCATGGAACAGGTTCCAGAAGCCGAATCTGCAGAAAATCAAAGACTGGTGGCGAAAATACGGGTCTGCCCCCGATAGCCGCACCGTGCTGTATCCCTTCAGCGGCCCGGACATTATGAACGCGCTCGTATTTTTCCCCGATAATGATACCTACATACTGTTCGGGCTCGAGCCTCCCGGCGTCATCCCCGCTCCCGGAAGCATGAGCACGGAAGAGATCACCCGCGGGCTGAACGGCCTTAAAAGCTCCCTCGGTGATATTTTAAGAATGAATTTCTTCAAAACCGAGGGGATGGCTGCGGAGCTTTCCAGCAAATCATTCAACAGCATCACCGGTCTTATCATGTATTTTCTTGCCACCAACGGCTGCACCCTGCTCAATGTGCGCAAGATCGCCATCGACGCACAGAGCAACCTCGACCCGGGCACGCCGGCGGACGAGCGGATACAATGGCAGAATCCGCCCCGGTCGCGGGTGCCGGGTGTCGAGATATCATTCAAAAAAAATTCCGGAAAGGTGCAAATTATACGATACTTCATGCTGAACGTCATCGACTATGCGCTCACCGCTTTCTCTCCGAATTTCATCCCGTATCTGAAAAAGGAGGGCCCGTTCGCCACCATCATAAAATCAGCATCATACCTGATGCACAACGATACGGCCAAATTTACGCAGATTCGGGCGGCGATACTGGCTGAGACAAAATACCTTCTTCAAGATGATTCGGGAATACCGCTGCGCTATTTCAAGCCGGATCAATGGAAGCTCGGATTCCATGGATATTACGACCAGCCCATCGGGTTATTCAGCAACCGGATGCAGCCGGATCTAAAGAAGGCAATGGCAGCCGGGTCAACGGGGCCCCTTCCCTTCAGCTATGGGTATGACTGTAAGCCCGGCCAGTCCAATCTGATGACCGCCCAGAGGATAAAATAGCCGGTCGCACCGGTTACTTTTTATTATTAATAAACCTCAGCAGCACCCGCCAGGCATAGTAGGCGGCGATTCCCGCGAAGACCGCGCCGATCGCGTAAAGGGAGGAGTACCGGTACGCGCTCGCGTGAAACGTGGTGAGGATGAAGGTCGCCGCCATTATAATGACCGTCAGGGAAATGTATACAAGCGGTATGATCGGAAAGAGCGGAACCTTGTAGGGCCGCCGGATTTCCGGCCTCTTATAGCGGAGGTACACCATGCCGATAACCGACATCAAGGGGAATATGCTCAGGGCAAAGCCCATATAAATGAGCATAGCCAATATCGCGTCAAAGCCGATGAACACGTAGGTGACCGCAACGGCCGTTTGGACGATAATCGAAAGGTCCGGGGTCCGGAACCTTGGATTGATCCTCTCCAGGGTGTGAAATATGGCCCGGTCCCTTGCCATGGCGTAGGAGATGCGCGGGCCTATCATCATCTGCACGGACACGGATGAAAGAAGGATAACCACAAAGCTTATATTAAATACCGGCGATATCTCTTCGCCGAAAAGCTTTTTTGCGGAGAAATCGCCGATCATAAACCGGCCCTCGCTTATTATCTGGGCGCCGGTACCGGACATCAGGTATACTATATTGAGAGCGAGATATATCACGATTATGAGAAGCGTGGCCGTGATAAGAGCGCGCGGCAGGTTCTTCTCCGGATTTTTTATCTCACCGGCGATATAGGTGGTGCCGTTCCATCCCGAATAGGCGTACATAATGGTGATGAGGGCCGCGCCGTACCCGAGGAAGGATCCGCTTCCCTCGACCGGATAGGACTGTATGAGCCTTGTGCTCTGACCCCAATCGATATAGTAGAAACCCAGGGCGATGAAGACAACTACGACGAGGAGCTTGACCACGGTAAGGACGTTCTGAATCAGGCTCCCCTTTTGCACGCCGATAATGTGGATGATGCCGAAAAAAACTATGATCCCTGCAGCGGCGAATTTAGGAAGCCACGTCCCGGGGATGACGCCGCCCGAAGAGAGCCTGTTGAAATAATTCACCGCCTGTATCGACGACATTGCCGCGGAAAGGGAAAAGCCGATGATGAGGGATACCCATCCGGTCAAAAAAGATGGGAGAGGCCCGTATATCCTCTTCAAATATACGTATTCGCCGCCGTCCTCAGGCCACATGGCTGCCAGCTCGGCGTAGCAGAGAGAGCCGGTCAGAGCGATGAGCCCGCCGAGCGCGAAGAGCACCAATATCGACAGGGCGCTTCCGGTTATCCCCATCACCTCGCCCGTGGTCGTCAATATTCCCGTTCCGATAACGTCCGCAATGATGATAAGCACGGCGGTAACTGCGCCGATCTGCCGTTTTAACTCCACAATACTCTCCTTAATCATTTTGACGGGCTGACGCCGCTTCCGACGACAGCCGGGGCCGTCTATCCCACCCTCCAAAGGGGGATATTAGACAATCCCGGCATCACAACGTCAAGCACGATACTGCCGCCGGCAAGGCACTGATATTCATTAAAATTCCGTTTGACAATTTCCGGCAAAGCCCATATTTATAATAGACGTGTAGGGGCGTATCATGATACGCCCCTACACGTCGCGGAGGCTTACATGGAATATATGAGAATCTGGAATGAAGTCGACATCAAAGAAGTTGAAACCCACATCATTATCGTGGACGATAAATACGGCCACTGCCCCGGATGCAAAAAGATCGGTATTGAGCTGAAGGATCTGAAAAAATGCCCCTCGTGCGGACGGGAGTTCAAATATGTGACGTCAAAGGAGGCGCGGGGCGGAAAATTCGATATTGTCATGAGAACGCGCAAGAAACTGCCTCACCTTACCTTTGTAGACTACGGCGACTACGAGCACGAAATCGGCAAGAAAAAGGCGGAGAGCCTGTTCAAGGTTTAAACGCCGCCCGAAGCTGAGGTCTTTTTTTTGATATATTCCCGCACAGTATTGATAAATACATGAGCCTTTCTGATAAACGGTTCAATCTGGTCTTTAGATATCTCGACATATTCTCCATAATCAGATGAAAGACGCAATTCAAATGCTTCATTGATCGTTCTTCCAATTTCCTTCGCAAAAATACCTTTCTTGATGAAATGTTTATTGAAATAAGAGAGGACACCGCTATGTTTCGATGATGTATATTGCTCGTAAACCAGGATGGCCAGAACAGCATAGAACATTGAATAATAGAGACGATTGATTATTGAGCGCGGATTCTTATTCCCCGCGAAGAGATAAACCGCTTCATCATAAGTCTCATTAGCCTGCTGTAGTCGATACTGGGCGAGCAGGATTTTTTTTTCATTAGAAGTCAAAGAGACAGTCCTTCCCGTTTGATTGATTTATAAAGAGGGGATTCCGATAGAGGGCCCTCAACGATTTGCCTGCGACTCATAAAAAGCGGAGTGATAAACACGTCATTTTCCAGATTGATATCATATATAACGCTGAATATATCGGATTCCAGTTTATAATCCCGTTCCTCAAGCTCGATCATAATGTCTATGTCGGATTCAGGAGTATGGTCTCCTCGAGCTTTGGATCCATACAGCTTCATCTCAATGATGTTGAATCGGGACATTAGCTTTTTTTTCAGCAATTCAATGGCTCTTTTTTCGTTAGGAGATAATATGGCCTTATTTATCATGATAAGAACGTAAAAAAAAATAGAAGGATGTCAAGTAATAATCAAAGAATCCTCGTATATCCTTGCCCCCAAACTATATCCTTACCCCTGAATAAAACTCCATGGCCAGATCGCCGCTCCACATCTCCAACTTGAACCGGTAGCTGGGTATAAGAGCCGCTTCCAGGACGAATGATACCCCGGCGAAGAAGGAGCCGCCGTTATATCCGGCGTATATCTTCCCCTGTCCTTTGAGCGAATCGATTCTGAACTCCCTGTTCACGTGCACAAGGGTGTAAAACTCCTTATGCAGCGGGCGCACCATGAGCGAGATTGAGGATGACACGAACAAATCCCCGGGCAGCACCAGCGTGCCGGCGAATCCGACTCCGAAGCCGAACCCGGCGAACCGCCACCCCTTCAACCCGTACAGGTCCATAAAAAGGAACAGATCGTGCGCATATGCCGGTATCAGGGGGACGTTGTTGCGGACGCGCAGATAATCGGCCGACAGGAGCACGAGCAAGGTGCCGCTGGTCTTAACCGGCTGCTCTGTCTGCAAAAATGCGGCGTTGTATGAAAAATTTTCATTGAGGGAAAGAAAGTCTTTCATGAAGAGAAACAGGTTCAGTCCCGCCCCCTCGGATTTGACGCCGGATCCGCTGTGCGAATCATTCCACAGCCTTCCGATGCCGTACGGACTGCTCGATATATAGAAACGGCTGTACCGGCTATAGTAGAGCTCGGCGCCGAAGGCGCTGGAAAAATAACTCGCCTTCAGGTCATAACTATCGACTTTCTTATGGTTCTGATTCTTTACATCGAACACGCCCAGGCGGCCTGCCAGTCCGAAATTATTATAAGAAGCGGCAGCGCCGGCATACAATTCCTCGTCGCGCATGTACCGGATGGTCCGCTCTGCAAATTTTCTGTCCCTGAGATCGAGGGCCATGATATTGTATGACAGCGACGCGCGAATAGCCGGCCCGCGCTCCGCCTTCGTTTGGAGGGAACAGAACACAAATAGTACGATACCGGCTGAGATTATGCAATTCTTCATTATATCGCGCCCCGGGCGGATGTCCGCAAGAGGTTCATGCAGACGCCCCGGAAAAAACAACACATAATTTAAAATATAACGTCTTCCTCTTTCTTAACCCTTTCCGTGAGATAGCGGGTGAAATAAACCTGCGATTCATACCGTTTGCCTATGATCTCATAGATCGCGCCGAGGTTATACAGGGCCTCAACATACGATGCGTCGAAGGAATACGCAGCCTTAAAGGCGGAAGCGGCGAGCCGGTACTTTTTCGCCAGAAAATAGGCGACGCCGAGATAGAAATGCCCCTTCACAAATTTCCGGTCAAGATTCACTGAAGTTCTGAGGTGCTTGATTGCTTCCTGAAGCATCCCCTGTTTGTACAGATACGCCTTCCCCAGGCCATAGTGCCCCATGCAATAACAAGGACTCACTTCGATCACCCGCTTGAATATCGGGATGGCGCTGTCGAGCTCCCCGGACGCGGCGAGGCGCGCCGCTTTCCGATAAAGCTCGGTCGAACTATCCCGCGGATACAACGCGTTCAAGCAGAAGAGGAGAAAAGGCAGCGCGGCTGCACCGATTATAATGATTCTATTTGGCATCAGGCATCATTTTTTTCAAATTTTGAAAAAGAAATTCGTCGATCCCCTTGCTGAAGAAAAAATATGCTATAAATATGACCCACAGCACGAGGGTGAGCACGCACAAAAACTTCAGGAGCTTTTCCGATCCGACCGTATCGGACTTGTAAAACATGATGATCAGCGCAAGCGGCCATATGAAGAACAGGTTGACGAAAACCAGCGCCGCCAGCTCGCGGAGAAAATTAATGATAAAACCGTACCAATCGGCGTCAAAGCTCTCGTATCCGCTCGATATCTCATTCCAGAAAAACCAGAAGTAGAACGCCAGAATAACCGTTGCGATCATTTTCCATACGACCTCAATGCGGGATCTGAACCATAACATCAAAATTCCGATGCTCCAGAAGATCATGAAGAAAAACGTCGATTTTATCATAAAGGCTTCATTCATATTTTTTCCCCGTGTATCAGTATAAAGCGGATGACCGGCGCGGCCATGAAAAAATCCTTTCCCGTATACTATTTCGGAATAAATCCATTAATTCATGATTAAATCGCCGGCGGAGTTTTTCTCATTTTATCCGCCGCGCGAAAAGACGAGCCGCTTCGCCAGCTTGATCGCTTCCGCCATGCTGGTGAAGCGGGAGACGTTCCTTCCCGCTATGTCGTAAGCGGTTCCGTGATCCGCCGACGTCCGCACCAGGGAGAGTCCCAGCGTGACATTTACCCCATCGTTGAAGGCGAGCATCTTAAAGGGGATGAGGCCCTGGTCATGGTACTGGGCGATGACCAGATTGTATCTCTTCCACGTTGAAGGAATGAAGAGGGTATCGGCGGAGAAGGGTCCGCTGATCGGGATCCCCTCCCGGCGGGCGGCCGCAACAGCCCGAAGCGTGACCTCCCGGTCGAAGGAGCCGATAGCGCCGTCGTCCCCGCAATGGGGATCGAGGCCGGCTATGGCGAGGCTTACCTCCTCCCCGTCAATGGAGCGGATGCAGCCGTACCCTGAGCGCATAACATTCAGCAGGCGATCCTCGGAGATGGATTCCCTGATGCGCGAAACAGGCAGGTGCATTGTGGCGAGCAGGACCCGGTATTTGCGGGAGTACATCATCATGTACGGATCGCGCTCCCCGATCCGTTCGGCTATGTACTCGGTATGGCCGGTGAAGGCGATGCCGGATTTCTCAATATAGCTTTTGCTCACCGGAGCGGTGACGACGGCGTCGATCGCACCGCTCCTCCACAGATCAAGGGCGCGGTCTATATAGGAGCGCGATTCCGAGCCGGTTGCCGCGCTGCCGCTTCCGGGAACCGGCAGCGGCAGGTCGAGGGGAATATCATAAACGTATTTTTTTCCGGTCTGAAGATGAGCGAGGTCTTCCGCCCCGGCGGATTTCGAATCGATTATTTCATAAGCGGAAAAAATATCCGAATACAGATTTTCAAGAATGCTTTTGCGGCAGAATAAAACCGGAATAATTGCGCTGTCGCGGATCGAGTTGATGGCCTTGAGGGAAACTTCGGGGCCGATGCCGGCCGGATCGCCGGCGGTGATGCCGATTTTAAGAACTTTTTTTCGCAAGAAACTCCTCAGGAACTATCCTGTTCTTTTCATATTCCGTTGCTATGAGGTCCTTGGCGGACGATCGCAGGTCATTGGCAATGGTGCACCGCCCTTCGAGGAGCACGCCGTTCTGAATGATGAGCTCCGGCGTCTTGATATCGCCGAGAATCCTGGCGGTGGGCATGAGGAGCACCCTGCTGGAGGCGTTGATATTCCCGATCACCATTCCTTCAATGATGACGGATACGGCATTGATGTTGGTCTTGATTTTTCCGAGCGCCCCGATATAGAGCTGCTCCGCCTGAAGGTATTTTCCCTCGAATCTTCCGTCTATCCGAAGAGATCCGTTTATCACGAAAGTTCCGGTAAAGTATGAATTTTCGCCGATGACGTTGCTCGCCACATCGCCGCTTGCCCGCGCAATAGCCATGTCAACCTCTGCCCAATAAAAATTTACACCACTATGGATGCCGGCAATAACGGCTGTCAATATGAATTTGCGCGATGAGCGTAATTTTTGAGATAAAATCGCCTCTCACCCGCGCCGCCGTCCCCCCTCCCGCCTGTAGAGACGCAATGCATTGCGTCTCTACAGGCGCCAAATATAACTCTAAACCTTATGCGGAAATTTTCCGAAAATAAAATAAATCCTTTTATAGATTTGAGCCATGAAAAGACTGATCCTCTGCATATCGTCCTTAATTCTTTTCCCCATCACTCTTGCCGGGAACATTAACAATATCCCGGAGCTCAAAAATCTCAACCCCTATTCCAATGAATTACTCAAATCGGTCAGGAACGACATAAAACAAGGCATCTATGTCGTCAAGAGCCGCAGACCCGCGCAGGAGATGCCGGATCTTAAATTCTTTATATACAGCGTGAAAAAAGAGGACACCTTCTGGTCAATACTCTCCCGCTGCTCCCTCGACATCGACACCCTTGTTTCGGTGAACGGCTTTTCAACGCCAAAGGACATTGCGCCGGGGAAAAAAATCTATGTGCCCAACATGAGGGGAATAATCGTTAGCGGGGAAGACGGGTCGGCCGTTCAGGGAATTCTCAGGGAAAACATGATCGGGCCGGAATATGTTTTCAGGATCAACCGGTGCAGCGACTTGAAGAAAAAATACCTCTTCATTCCCAACGGTAAAATCTCAAACCTGGAGCGCTCCCTGTTCCTCGGCACCGGATTCATCTATCCCCTCCCCCATCCCCGCGCCGTAAAGAGGACGTCCGGGTTCGGAGTGAGGAGGGATCCCTTTGACCCGCGGCACATCGAATTCCACGCCGGCGTTGACATCGCCTGCCCCCGCGGCTCGCAGGTCCTGGCGGCGCGCGACGGAAAGGTCGTGTTCACCGGCTTTCAGGGAGGATACGGGAATCTCGTTGTGGTGGAGCATGAATACGGGTACCGGAGCTTCTACGGCCATCTCGCCAGGCCGCTCGTCAAGCCCGGAGACGCAGTGAAGCGGGGGGCGGCCATCGCCCTGTCCGGGAACACCGGCAGAACCACCGGCCCGCATCTCCATTTTGAGGTGCGGCGCAGCGGATCAGCGGTGAATCCCGGCGTGCTGTTTATGAATTAGATGTAATTGTCAAGACTTCAATTGGTTTTCCTGCAATTATGCTTGAATCAAATGTAATTCGTTCCTGCCACATAAAAACCTCGAAATCATCATTTTAATTATTAGACTTGTTGCATAACTAAATTATAATTGAAATTGCCCTCCGCCACCGCAGGCGACGAAGAGCAATTCAAATATTATTGCAGTTTTGCAACAAGTCTATTATATATCTCAAAATATGAAATTAAAACATCAAAATCAAGCATTATTTAATTGTCTATAACCACGATACAATACGCCTGGCAGGTCATCTAGTGCAGCCTTCCGGATTGTGACTCTATCATGCATATTTGATACCAGGCCTTCTGGATTTAAGCCCCTTCTGTCAGAAGGCGTTAACCACTTTCCCTATTTCTTCAATAAGCGCTGTGACCGCATCGCGATGATCCACAACCTTTACTTTTTCCCCTTTCGCGAAAAGAAGGAGCCTGCCGTCGCGAATGCCGGCAAGGCCGGCGTCCGCCTCTTTTGCCTCGCCCGGTCCGTTCACCTCGCAGCCCATAACCGCGACCTGCAGGGTTGTATTCTTTTCCGCAAGGATCTTCTCAAACCGCGCCGTCACTTCCTGATCCACCCTCTGTGCCAGGTCCAGGATATCGAGCGAGGGGTCGGTCCGGCCGCAGGTCGGGCATGAGACTATTCTGACCAGGCATCTGCGCTCTCCCACAGACTCAAGTATCCTGCGCGCGACGATGATCTCTTCGGCCGGGTCGCCGGTCATGGACACGCGTATGGTGTCGCCGATCCCCAGCATCAGGAGATGCCCGATCGCCACCGAGCTCTGGACCATGCAGGTGACGCCGTAGCCCGCCTCGGTAAGGCCGATATGCACCGGGTAGTCGCGCTCGTCCGAAAATAATTTGTTCGCTTCAATGGTTTGTAAAATATCCGACGACTTTATGGACACGACGATATCGGTAAAATCGTTGTCCTCGAGAATCCGGACATGCTCCATCGCTGAAGCGACCAGGCTCCCGGGAGTGACCTCGGGGAATTTGCGCCGGTCGACCGAGCCGCTGTTCACGCCGATCCGGATCGGCACGCCGTGATCCCTCGCAGCTTTCACCACTTCGCGCACGCCGACAGCGTCGCCGATGTTCCCCGGGTTGATCCGCACCTTGCTTGCCCCGGCCCTGATCGCCGCGACCGCGATCCGGTAATCGAAGTGTACGTCCGCGCACAAGGGAATGCTTACGGCCGGGATTATCTTCTTTAAATATCCGGCCGATTCCGCGTTTCGTAAGGCGAGCCGCACAAGCCCTGCTCCCTGGTCCGCCAATTGCATTATCTGCGCTATGGTCTCGTCAACCCGCTCGATCGGAATATTGGTCATGGACTGGATCGATACGGGCGCGCCGCCGCCGATGGCGAGGCTGCCGGCTTTGACTTGTTTTGTTTTCTTTCGTTGTCTCATTATATGATCTTCAGCCCTATAAAGGGCTCACTTTCCATGTGCTGAATTTCACCATATAGGATTCAGACAGAACCGCAGACAAGAACTTTTTTATGCACAATATAATTGACAGATAAAGACCGGTTAAATAAATTATCTATACATAAACGAGGGGCTGTAGCTCAGTTGGGAGAGCGCTAGAATCGCACTCTAGAGGCCGAGGGTTCAACTCCCTTCAGCTCCACAGGAAAAAATAGAGGCAACACCATGACCGGCAATCCCACCATGAAGTAAGATATGAGAGTCGATAGAGCACAGGTACGAGTGTCAAGAATAGAGTCTGAAGGGACGGAAGAAGCTGTTTCTTTGACAAAATCGGAAGCACTCTCGTTTATTTGGGAATTAAGTCAGGAGGTCTTCTCCTTATCCGGGAGATACGATGTTGAATCAAGACTACAGAGACATGTTGTCTCTGTTATTAGAAAATAAGGTTGATTTTCTGCTTGTCGGAGCCTATGCGCTGGCGGTTCACGGCTTTCCACGTGCGACTGCGGATATCGACGTTTTCGTAAAACCGTCTCAGGGAAACGCCCGGCGCGTTTATAAGGCTCTGTCCGAATTTGGAGCTCCTCTTGGCAATGTATCTGTAGCTGATTTTGAATCACCGGGAACAATTCTGCAGATCGGCGTTGCCCCACGGCGAATTGATCTGATTACGGAAATTGGCGGATTGTCCTTTGATGAAGCGAGCGAAGATAAGGATATTGTTGAAATAGAGGGTCTTTCAATACCGGTTATTTCCAAAGCCAAGTTGATTATCAACAAATTAGCGACCGGAAGAGAAAAAGATCGTCTTGATGCCGAGGCTCTAAAAAATTCATGACAATCGCTTTAATACAAACTGAGATTAAAAAAAAATTGCACCAGATAGAATTCCCGGATAATAATCGTTCGGCGACATGAAGAAAAGACGCAGAGCTGGAAAAAGGACAATGATTCTCAGGAGGTACTGTAACAATGATTAACCAACTGCTTTTCGCCTTAATGCTTCTTACCACACTCGGCACCGGCCTGATGGCCGGGCTCTTTTTTGCTTTTTCGATCTCCGTGATGAAGGCCCTCGGCCGCCTCTCCCCGGCAGAGGGCATCGCCGCCATGCAGTCCATCAATATCGCCATCATCAATCCGCCGTTTCTCCTGGTTTTCTTGGGAACGGCCGCAGGCTGCGTGCTCGTGACGATCGTCTCTCTGTTGCGCTGGCACGATCCCGGCTCCGTTTACCTGCTCGCCGGCGCCGCGCTCTATCTGGTCGGCGGCTTTTTGGTGACCATGGTATTCAACGTGCCCAGGAACAACGCGCTGGCGTCGGTCGCGCCCGCCGGTCCCAACAGCGCCGGCCTGTGGGCCGGTTACCTCTCGTCATGGACCGCATGGAACCACGTCCGCACGGTTGCAGCGCTCGTTGCAGCGGCCCTGCTTACCATAGGGCTCTGCATTCGATCCGTGCATTAAAAAGCATCGGCATGAGGCTCGCAAGCGACTACAAACGACAATTCGGCTGGCGCGATTGGCCCGCAGTCTTCGATGCTCTACCTTCGTTTCAAGGCAGTACCATACGTGATCTGGCGTGCGGAGCAGGCGACTGGGGTATCTAATACCCTTCAGGCATACATTAATTTCCCGCGGGGTTCCGGGATAGGACGCTCCAAATTACGCGCAGTTTCAATCCATTCGTCAATAATGATACGGACGTTCTGTAACGCTTCTTCATAACTTTCACCATCCGCGAGGCACCCCGGTAGTTCCGGCACCTCCGCAATATAGGCACTATCTTCGTCACTCCAATAAATAATCACTTCATATTTATAATTCTTCATGCTTTTTACCTAATTGGTATTTCAAGAAAAGATTTCTTACTTGTTTTACCTGGTACGGTTTTGCCTTACTTGCCTTTGGCTGAATATTGATTATCTCTACAATATCTTTCTGATAAAAAATATGATGATCTCCTTTAATTCGCTCTTGAAAACCAAATCGCCTCAGCAGGGAACAAAGCTCATCAAAGCCGATATTCGCATCGCTTCTACCGGAAAGAATCCTGTTCAATAATTTATCAAATTGTGTCATTATTGTCAATTAATGGAAACTTTAAAATAAATCAAAAGCCTTTAAGCAATTGGTCCGTGGACACGATTTCCAGGCCCATATCGGCGAATTCCTTGATCTTCCTGTCGCGCTTTTCATCCGTTCGGGAGCCGATGGCGTCCTTAACCACCTCCCTGTTTCGCATCGGTCATTTCACAAGCTCTGAGCAACTGGTTGCAAGGAATTGTCCTTCTGTCAAGAAGGAATATCAACGATTTTTGTTGACATTTCCATAAAACTTCTTTTTTAATTGAAATAGGAATATGGAATTCAGCAATAATAATTCTTGAAGAGGAAAAATAAAATGTCAACCGTGAAAGAAAAAATGGCCGAAATTATACGGTCACAGCCGGATGATGCTTCATATGAAGAAATAATGCGTGAGTTGGCCTTTGAGCGTATGGTTGAAAGAGGGCTCGATGACTCCAAAAAAGGGCGCGTCATTTCAAACGAAGACGTGGAACGTCAAATTCGCTCATGGCAGAAATAAGATGGACACTGGAAGCCGCGAAATGGCTCCAAGATATTCATGACTATATTGCTCAGGAAAACCCAAACGCATCGCAGAACGTTATCTCCGATATACATGAAAAAGCGCAGATTCTAAGGAATTTTCCACAGATAGGATACCTGTACAGATCAGAGCCGGAAGGAGATATCCGGATTCTTTTATACGGACACTATCGAATAACATACCTGATAAAAAATCAAGACACTGTTGAAATCTTGGGAGTGTTCCATGGTGCATTGGATATCGATAAATATTTTCCATGAATTGAAGGATCGGAAAACAAAAATTCAAGTGCCTCCAACAAAATGTCTATAAACAACGTCCTCTCACATATCCTCCCCCCATGCTGCAACCTGGCTGCCGTACCGGTCCAAGTATTGCCTGAGCGCGAAAAACGGTTCTTCGCCTCCTCCATGCCGGATGCGGTCACTGCCATTGTGACGGCGCATCATGTGTTAACTGAAGAGGAGTGGACCTGGTACGCAACGCCCGGTAGCGAAGAACGCTGCGACGCGGATGATCACCTCAGGGGCCTGTGCGAAGCGATCAGGGACCAACTGGAGAAACAGGAATACCATGCCGGAGAACGGCGTGAAAGAAATAATACCTCCAGAAAGAATTCTTGCCAAAATTTATTTAATTCGAGGCATGAAGGTTATGCTCGATAAGGACCTTGCCGATTTGTATGAGGTTGCAACGGCTCAATTAAAAAGACAGGTGCGAAGAAACCTGGAACGGTTTCCCGATGATTTCATATTTGAATTAACCGCGGATGAATTTGAAAACTTGAGATGCCAAATTGGCACCTCAAGATGGGGAGGCGAAAGATATATGCCTATGGCTTTTACCGAACAGGGCGTTGCCATGCTTTCCAGCGTGCTGAACAGTAAACGGGCAATCCAGGTTAATATCCAGATTATGCGAACGTTTACCAGGCTACGCCGGATGATATCAACGCATGATGATTTACGGAAGAAAATCGAAGCAATGGAAAAAAAATATGACAAACAGTTTCGGATTGTTTTTGATGCAATAAAAGAGTTGCTCAAGAATGGATCGAAACCAAAAAAGAAGATTGGTTTCAACGTGAAAGATACGAAATAAAAAGGATGTTCGTTGTGGCTGATCTGATTGGTCAGATGCGGCGATAATATGCTAAACAATTCAAATCAGGTGAATTGAATCACTGTGAGGTCGGTCATGACCGATAGTTGGGTTTTCATCCCCGGGCTGGCGTTACTGTTTGTGCTAGGTATGGTGATTAGGAACCGCCTGGCACGAGAGTACAGGAGTCGTCCGGGTGCCAGCATCCAGACGGTAGCGTTGGTGTGGACTTTCTACGCAGTTCATTTCAGTCTCGTGGTGTTCGCTGCCGTGAAGTCGACATGGCGATTAATCCTTCACCCGTCGCTAGCGCTTGGTGGTGGAATAGTGCTTGCAGGCGTCGGGGTTGTGCTAAACCTGAGTGCGGCATATGCGTTTCGGTCCCTCAAGCGCCTGTCGGGCCTAGATAATGCGCGCTTAGTGACCGAAGGAATCTACCGGTGGAGTCGGAACCCGCAGCTCCTTGGGTGGACTCTTGTCCTGGTGGGGCTTGGGCTAATCCGCGAATCGGCAATGCTTATCTTGCTGGCGCTATTTTTTTGGGTGAGTTACCGTCTCTGCCTGCCGCTCGAAGAAGTGCTCCTCGAACGCCTCTTCGGGAAAGAATATGAGACATATCGGCGTCACACACATCGATACTTCGGACCCCCAAGGAAGAGACGGAAAGAATGGCAATCTTAATCCCCGAAGCAGAGCTTCGAGGTATTCTCACGCTGCGATAAAACGATTTTTATTGACATTTTCAAAAAACTTTGTTTTAATCTGTGAAATATATATGAGATTTCTTAATAATACCATACAGCCTTGAAATTTGAAAAAAAAAGGAGGCCCGCCTTGGCGCTCGTGAATTGCAGGGAATGCGGCAAGCAAATTTCCGATCAAGCGGCAGCGTGTCCCCACTGCGGCGCCCCCCTAACGAATCGTCCTCAGCCAACAGCAACACCTGTAATAATTATTGCTCCTAAAAGCCGATCAGCCGCTGTTCTTTTTGCTATGTTACTTGGCGGTTTAGGCATTCACAAGTTCTATCTTAATAGTCCGGGATGGGGCGTCATTTACCTGCTCTTTGCTGGACGTTTATTCCCGCAATCATCGGATTCTTCGAGGGACTTGGTTACCTTTTTATGTCTGACGAAGAGTTCCGGGAGAAATATGACGGAGTCACGATCTAATAAAAGCGCTGCAACGGACCGCTATTTCGTTGCGCTCCCGGGCTACCAAAGTGCTGGAAGAATTGAGTCAGAGTATAACTACTTGAATGATCCTGATCTCGGCTCAATACATCGTGGGCATTTAACAAAAGTTAATGAGAAATAAATGAAAAAAAGTAAATTGATAAAAAAGTTGCTTTCTGGATCAAAAAATATTAGATTTGCAGAAGTAACAGCTTGTGCTGCGGCATTCGGATTTCATTTGGATCGCATCAATGGGAGCCATCATATTTATATGCATCCGGATATTCCGGAATTAATAAATCTCCAAAATGTCAAGGGGAAAGCAAAACCTTATCAGGTAAAACAATTATTACAAACCATTGAACGATATAATCTTCAATTGGAGGATAAAGAATGAAAGACTATCATATCAATTTATTTTATAGCGAAGAAGATGAAGGATATATTGCAGATATACCGGATTTGAAACATTGCTCGGCTTTTGGCAAAACCCCCGAGGTAGCACTTCGGGAGGTTTTGAATGCAAAAAAGGCATGGATTGAAGCAGCACAAGCCAATGGAAAGCCTATACCGCCTCCTCATTATCGTCCATTGATTTATCAAATTGCCTGAACAAAACTTCACCACCCTCCCTTGGCAATCCCCCATTGAGGGCGTGCGCCACAAATACATCGACCAGAATAATGTCCGCATGCGCCTGGTGGAGTACTCGAAAGTAATGCCTTCACACTGGTGCGAAAAAGGCCATTATGGCTATCTCATTGAAGGCCAAATGGAAATTGAATTTGAAAACGCGAAGATGATCTATAACCCGAGCGACGGCATCTCCATTCCGGACGGCCCCGGTCACCGACACACGGGAAAAGCCCTCACTGAAAAGGTATCGGTTTTCTTTATCGAAAAAGTCTG
>Ga0154758_127_pt2 | contig 32054 bp, 32 predicted proteins | sample Rifle2008BG16ft_FD_105766 | JGI IMG/M metagenome (GOLD analysis project Ga0154758, IMG submission 105766) | Spirochaetes bacterium RBG_16_49_21
CATCAGGTATGGCCGCTATATCCACGACTTTGATAAATTGTCTCCAAAAAGGGGATTCCGTCATTGCCGCATCATCCCTGTTCGGCGGTACTTATTCTTTTTTAAGAAATGTTCTGGATGCCCTGGGGATTAAAAGTTATTTCGTGCCCATTACAGACATGCGTGCGGTTGAAAAGGCTATTGATGAAAATGCGCGGGTATTGCTGCTTGAAACAATATCCAACCCCGGCATGATCGTTCCGGACTTTACGGCGATATCCGATATCGCGCGCCCGCATAAGGTTGTTGTCATTGCCGACAGCACGGTTACCACGCCGTATCTCTTTAACGCTAAAAAATTCGGCGTCGATATCGTGATTCACTCGACAACAAAATACATATCCGGGGGCGCAACAAGCGTCGGCGGGATGATCGTCGATCTCGGAACTTTTAAATGGTCGTCGCTTCCCGCGCTTGCAAATTACCATCGATTTAACGAAATGGCCTTTACCGCGAGACTGAGAAAAGAAGTATACCGCGAAACCGGCGGCTGTTTGTCGCCGCATCACGCCTATCTTCAGAGCCTGGGACTGGAAACGCTCGCGCTGCGCATGGATAGAACATGCGGAAACGCTCTGGCCGTGGCGGAATTCCTGGAAACCCAGAGCATGGTAAAAACGCTACGCTATCCGGGTCTCCGGTCGTCATCATTTTACGAGCTTTCACGGAAACAGTTTAACGGACGGTTCGGCGGCATACTGACTTTCGAACTCCCTGACAAAGCGGCAAGCTTCAGATTTTTAAACAACCTCTCACTCGTTAAAAGAACGCCGAATCTGGGAGACAATAAAACATTGGCACTGCATCCGGCCTCCACCATCTTCGCCGGATTCACCGATGAGGAGCGAAAATCGCTCGGCGTTGGAGATTCCATGATTCGTCTTTCGATCGGAATAGAGGAGCCGGAAGATATTATCAACGATATCCAGGAAGCACTGCGAGGTTTATAAATGAATCTGGATGACGAACAGATCGAGCGGTATAGTAGAAATATCATTTTGAAAGAAGTGGGAGGTAAAGGCCAGGAGCGGCTTCTTGCGTCCAGGGTCATCATTATCGGGGCCGGCGGGCTCGGCTCTCCCGCGGCCCTGTATCTGGCTGCCGCCGGAGTCGGCACGATCGGCCTGGTCGATGGCGACGCGGTGGATCTGAGCAATCTCCAGCGGCAGATCATTCATTTTACGGGAGACGTCGGAATCCGCAAAACCGAATCGGCAAAGAAAAAAATAGAACTTCTCAATCCCGATGTGCGGGTGAATACCTATCATGATATCGTAACATCAAACAATATCAGAGAAATAATCCGGGATTATGACTTCGTCGTGGACGGCACTGATAATTTCCCCGCGAAATTCCTTATCAACGACGCCTGCGTCATGGCAGGAAAACCCTTTTCCCACGCCGGAATACTCAGGTTCTACGGACAGACGATAACCGTGCTCCCGCATGAAAGCGCCTGTTTCCGGTGTCTGTTCCTCGGCCCTCCGCCGCCGGGGTCCGTGCCGAGCTGCCGGGAGGCCGGCATACTGGGCGCCGTCGCCGGCATATTCGGCACCATTCAGGCGCTGGAGGCATTGAAGCATATCCTGGGTACGGGCGGGCTTCTTGCCGACCGTCTCCTGACGGTGGACGCCCTTACGATGAGCTTCCGCGAGATAAAAGTCAAAAAAAATCCCCGCTGCCCGGTCTGCGGGGATACGCCGGCGATAACCTCGCTGGTGGATTATGAGCAAAAAGCGTGCGATCTGAAACTATGATTCTATCCGGAGACATCTCTCAGAGTATTTTCAAACACGCGGATCGGGAAGCCCCGGTGGAGGCCTGCGGCTACCTGGCCGGTATCGGAAAACGGGTGAGCAAACATTATCCGATGACCAACAGTGAAGGGAGAAATGATCATTTCGCATTCGATCCGAAAGAGCAATTCGCCGTACATAAATCGGCCCGCGATGAGGGACTCACGATCATCGGCGTATATCACAGCCATCCCGCTTCGCCGGCCAGGCCATCCGGAGAGGACATCAGGCTGGCCTATGATCCGACGGTCGTTTACGTCATCGTTTCCCTGATGGACGGGATCAAAACGATGATGGGGTTCCGCATTATTAAGGGAACGGTTGAAGAAGAGCCTATGATTATCGAGGAAAATTCGAATTTAAGGAGAAACATGATGGAAAGAAAAATTGATGTTAAAGGGTTGAAAGCAGAATTAAAAAAGGAATCGAAAAAATTGCAGCTCGACTTCAATGAACTGAAGAGCGGCGGATATATAAAGCAGACGCAGAAGGATCTCTTTACCGTACGCCTGCGCTGTCCCGGCGGGAAAGTGACCAGCGAAAAGCTGCGCAAGGCCGCGGAAATATCAGACAGATACGGGAAAAGAGAGGTTCACATTTCAGTCAGGCAGTCTATTGAGGTGCCGTACGTCCACTATAAGAATTTCGATGAGGTGGCTGAGTCTCTGCGACAGATCGATTGGTCAGTGGCTTCCTGCGGTCCGAGAGTGCGCGTTCCCACCGCCTGCGCGGGATGCACCTATAATCCAAACGGGATTACAGACTGCCAGGGAATCTGTACCGAGGTCGATCGGAAGTATTTCGGCACCCCAACCGGTCATCACAAGTTTAAAATATCGTTTTCCGGATGCCCCATCGACTGCTTCAGAACCAGAGAAATGGATCTCGGTTTTCAGGGCATGCTTGAGCCCGCGCTGGAAGAGAATCTCTGCACCGGGTGTGAACTGTGCGTTAAGGCGTGCGAGGAGGAAGCACTGCGAATGGAGGGAGGCCTCCCGGTACGCGATCTCGGCAAATGTATATACTGCGGCGATTGCGTCAAGGTATGCCCGGTAAACGCAATGACAAGCAAAAGGATCGGATGGCTGGCCCGGGTTGGCGGTAAGCATGGAAAACATCCCTATTTTGCCTATGAGGTCGCCGGTTTCCTTACGGATAATCAGGTTTTCAGTTTGATCGAGAAGACAATCGAATGGTACGCCCGAAACGCAACTGGTCGGGAAAGGATCGGCAGGAGCATTGAACGGTTGGGCCTGAATAAATACATTGATGAAATCGTTGCTCCCCTCGGCCTTGAATCCATACGAGACGACGCGGGACGAGCAAAATTTTATTCAAGGGGTAACTTCTATGCTAAATGAAGGGAAATTGACGCCGGATAGAACGCTCGATCTGCGCACTGTTCTGTGCCCTATCAACTTTGTGCGCGCCAAATTAACACTTGAAGAGATGACCTCCGGCCAGGTTCTCGAGGTCATATTGGACGACGGCGAGCCGATGCGCAACGTTCCCCGCAGCATAAAGTCCGAGGGGCACACGATCATTAATGTACTGAAGCTGCCGGATGACTCCTACAGACTTCTTATACGTAAAGAAGAAGGATAGGATAGACAGTACGTATCAAGGAATGAGCATGGAAAAAAATACCATCAATACGCTTATACGCGAATTCACAGATAAAAGCGCCGAGGAGATTCTGAAATATTTCATATCGAGATATAAATCGCGCGGCGACAGTGCGGCTCGTGAGAATGAAATGGAGCGAATCGCTCTGGGCACCGCCCTCGGCGCAGAAGGACAGGCGCTCACCCACATGATTGTAACCATTCATCCGAAGGCGCGTATTTTCGTCATCGATACGGGGCGGCTCCACGAGGAGACCTATGATCTCATGATGCGGTCGATGAACCGTTACGGCATACGTTATGAAATTTATTTTCCCGAGGCGTCGGACGTTGAAGAGCTCGAAAGAATGAACGGGCCCAACCTCTTTTACGAAAATGCCGATCTCCGTAAAAAATGCTGCCATGTACGGAAGGTAAAACCGCTGCGGAGGGTGCTCCAGACCCTGGACGTGTGGATAACCGGATTGCGGCGCAGCCAGTCGGTGACGAGAAGCTCGATTGAAAAAATCGAATGGGACGAGGCTAACGGCCTCATCAAGCTCAATCCTCTCGCCGACTGGAGCGAAGAGGACGTGTGGAGATATATCAGGGAAAATAATATTCCTTACAATAAACTTCATGATCAGGGATATCCGAGCATCGGCTGCGCTCCCTGCACCCGCGCGGTATCGCCCGGGGAGGACATCCGGGCAGGCAGGTGGTGGTGGGAACAACCGGAACACCGGGAGTGCGGCCTGCACCCGGCCGGCGGAAGGCTCGTGGGAAGGAACAATCGGCATGGATAACCTCGATAAACTTGAGGCGCAGAGCGTGTATATTCTCCGCGAAGCCTACCGCGAGTTCAAAAACCTGGTGATGCTCTGGTCCATCGGAAAGGACAGCACGGTATTGCTCTGGCTTGTCCGCAAGGCGTTTTTCGGCCACGTACCCTTGCCGCTTCTCCACATCGACACGCATTTTAAAATACCGGTGATGATCGAGTACCGCGACCGGCTGGCGCGGGACTGGGGCCTCAACATGGTATATGGAGAAAACACAGAGGCGATCGGGAATAGGGAAACCTATCCGGATGGGGCCTGTGATCGGATCGCCTGCTGTAAGAAACTCAAGACAGAAGCACTGAAATACACTCTCGCCGGGGAATGGCCGCGCTACCGGTTTGATCATAGTAAGGGCCGTTATATCCCGGACGAGAATAAAGAACAGTATACCGGCGTCATTGTCGGGGTCAGAGCGGACGAGGAAGGGAGCAGGTCCAAGGAGCGCTATTTCTCCCCGCGTGACCGGGAAAACGACTGGGACGTGGGCGACCAGCCGCCCGAGCTCTGGAACCAGTTCAAAACCGATTTCGCTCCGGGAACGCATGTGAGGATCCATCCGCTCCTCGACTGGACCGAGCTCAATATATGGGAATACATTGAACGCGAGAAAATCCCGGTCGTTTCATTGTATTTCAACCAGGGCGACGGAAAGCGATATCGGTCTCTGGGATGCTATCCGTGCACAAGCCCCGTGGATTCTGAGGCGCGCACGGTCAGTGAAATCATCGCGGAACTGCGCCACGGAAAGTTTGCCGATGTAGCGGAACGCTCGGGGCGCGAACAGGACAAGGAAGACGACGGCGGACTGGAAACCTTGCGCCGTGAGGGATACATGTAGTATGAAAACACTGAGTATTGAAAACGAAATCAAGGAGATCAGTGACGCGGCGGATACGCGGCGCGGGAGGCTGAACATCGTCATCACGGGCCACGTGGACCATGGGAAGAGCACGGTGATCGGAAGGCTCCTCGCAGACACCGGCTCGCTTCCCCGGGGAAGGCTGGAGCAGGTGAAGACGATGTGCGAAAAAAACGCCAAGCCCTTCGAATACGCGTTTCTGCTCGACGCGCTCAAAGACGAAAGGAGCCAGGGGATAACGATCGACAGCGCCCGGTGTTTCTTTAAAACAAAAAAGCGCGATTATATCGTCATCGATGCCCCCGGCCATGTGGAATTTCTCAAGAACATGGTAACCGGCGCCGCGCGGGCCGAGGCCGCTCTTCTCGTTATATGCGCGAGCGAAGGAATTCAGGAAAACAGCAGACGGCACGGGTATCTCGTATCCATGCTCGGAATCAGGCAGGTAGTCATACTTCTCAATAAAATGGACCTGGTGAATTATGATCAGCTTGTCTATGACAGACTGGTCTCGGAATACGGGAAATTTTTATCGGAGTTGAATGTAACGCCGGTTTCTTTCATCCCGATCAGCGCCCGTGAAGGCGTGAATATAACCGCCGCATCGAAGGAGATGCCCTGGTACAGGGGTTTAACCCTGCTGGAACAGCTTGATGGGTTCCAACAACAAAAAGGGAAAGAATACCTGCCGTTGCGGTTCCCTCTTCAAGACGTCTATAAATTTACGCGAAAGAACGACGACCGGCGGATACTGGCCGGAACCATTGAAACGGGGATTGTGCGGGTCGGCGATGAGGTGATCTTCCTTCCTTCGCATAAGAGGTCCCGGATACGAAGCATTGAGGCATTTAACGTACCGCGGAAGACAGAGGCTGGTGCGGGTGAGGCAATCGGCGTCACTATCGAGACCCAGATCTACATTAAAGCCGGAGAAATAATGGTCAAGCCGGGTGAAACGATGCCCCGCATCAATTCCCGCATCAAATCCAACATTTTCTGGATGGGCAAATCGCCTCTCATCAAGGGGAAGACATATAAAATGAAACTCGCTACTTCCCGGGTGAACGTATCGGTCGCTGAAATTCTTCACGTCCTTGATGCCGTCGATCTTCGGATGAATTACCACAAACAGCAACTGGACCGGCATGATGTCGGCGAAGTCATTCTGGAAAGCGTTAAACCGGTCGCTTTTGATTACGCGTCGGTGATAGAAGGCACCGCGCGCTTCGTTCTCGTGGATAATTATGAGATCGCAGGCGGGGGTACTATTATAGAAGAAATCGATAACGGCGAAACCCTTTTGGAAAAGCATATCCATGAGCGGGAAATCGCGTGGGACAAGGGTTTTGTGACGGCCGTTGACCGGTTTAACCGTTATAAACACACTTCAAAATTCATAGTCCTGACAGGCGAGGCGTATGATGAGGTAACATCGTTCGCCAAGGAGCTTGAACGAAAACTTTTTCTTGACGGTTATCATACCTATTATATCGGCTTAAACAATGTGATCTCCGGTATTGGATCCGATACCCGGAACATCGGCCGGGATGCCGGCGATTCCATCATGAGGCTCGGCGAGCTTGCCAGGATCATAACGGATTCCGGCCAGATACTCATTACGGCGCTGACGGGAGTCGATGATTACGACCTTGAGATTTTAAAACTGCTGAACGAGCCTGCTGAAATAATCGTCATAAACGTCGGCCCTGCAGCATTTTCGCGGTTCAACGTCGATCTGGAAATCCCGGACGATAATAATCTTGATGTGGCCATCGGCGATATCTATGAGCTCCTCAAGAAGAAAGAGGTTATCGTAGAGTATTATATCTGAAAGGGAAAAAATTTCATTTACCGGGAATATCTTCCTTAAAATAAATTTTATACCCCATATTAAATCCGTACAGGTCCTCGCCCAGAGCTTTTCCGTCAAGTTCCGCGTAGGGATACATGAAATAATTTAAAGCTTTACCGCTTTGAGAAGGATTAAGCATGATATTGTCGCCGGTGCCGAATGCGACCCTGCTTTCATCAACCGATCCGAAATAGTATGCCCTTATATCAGATGCCTCTTTCAGGCTCAATTTTTTTTCAAGAATATGCTTTCTGACGTCCGCCGGATCAGCCGCGATCCAGCCATTTCCCGGCAGGTAAAATTCCGCCCAGCAATGCTGTGCTTTTGTCATATCGCCTTCTTTTCCTTTTGGAATGCGTATGCCGAAAACCTCCCGGGCAGGGACTCCCGCCGCCCTCGCAAGGGCGACGAAAACAGAATGGATGTCCGCGCATTTTCCGCCTTTACTTTCCAGAAGACTTTCAACGTCGCCAAAACCGCAGCCTTTAACTTCCGGATCGCGGCGCATATTATTTATAATCCAGTCATACACGGCCCGTGCTTTATCGAGAGCGCCGATTTTATCTTTCGTTATCATATTTGCATAATTTACAATTTTTAATTTCGCGGAACCAAATCTATTAAGATCCGTATATTTTAAATACTCATCTGCAATGAAAGTTACCCCGTTATTCTTAAAATTTTTCGAAAGCCTTTCTCTTCGCTTAACTTTATAAGAATACCTGAATTGAATTTCATTAATAGGAGTATTCCATTCCGCGTATAAAATATTATTACCAAAAACGGGTTCCCGGTAAATTCCCGTTTTCAAATAATTCCCGCTGACGTTTACTTCGGTTATATCCTGATATTCATCAGACATCGGATAGGGCATCCAGAATCTGAGCTTCTTAGCCTTTAAAGGCGCCGTTGTTTCAAACCGGATTGTAACGACGGCAATCCGTTCTTTGGCCGTTACCGGAAGAACAAAAAAAATAAGGAAAAGCACGGCTGCCGGTATAATTAAACACTTCTTCATTCTCACATCCATCTCCTGTAAATTTTTCTTTAATAACTCGAGTTAGGCGAATTTTAATTAAAATTGTCCCCCTCCCTTGATGGGAGGGGCTAGGGGAGGGTGATTAGAGCAGAAATTGAATATTACTGCTAATACACCATCAATATTATTCATTACTTCATTATTCCAAAATCTTATTACAGCAAATCCCTGTGACTTCAGCCAATCATCCCTTTCAATATCATTCTCTTTATCTTCTATGTGCTGACTACCATCCAGTTCTATAACCAACTTATTTTCAAAACACACAAAATCAACTATATATGAACCTAGTGGCTCCTGTCGCCTGAACTTCAGTTCCTTTACCTGTTTTGATTTTAAATATTTCCATAGTTTCTTTTCTGCTTCTGTTTGATTCTTTCGTAATTGCCTCGCAAAATACACTAAACTGTCTGACATTGGCTTTTTCCACCCCCACCCCGGCCCTCCCCCATCAAGGGGGAGGGGGTTATTGAATCAATCTTCACCTAACTCGAGTAATAAGATACTTTGATGTTTTATTTAATATACTTATTTAGAAAATATATACGCTTGTAAAAAACCGGCCTTTTGTCAAATATTTATTGCAGCGCTCTCATCCCCGAAGCTCGTAAAGATTTTTTTCGTTATATCTGGTAGTCTTCAATAAATACCTTAACTTTTTTCGGCCTGATATGGACGCCCTCCCCTTCCTGCAGGTTAAGCTCATTCAGTCTGTCCCTGGTGATCTCCGCTTCGACCGCGCCCTGGCCGTCGTCAGGAAGGAGCTCGACCCGCACGATGTTTCCCACGCGATGTATAGTGCGTACCCGGGCGGGGATCGAAGAGCCGCCGGTGGCCGTCCTCCCGATGTCGATGTCATGGGAGCGGACATAGCCCACCACCATCGTGTCCGGGACATCGACATGCTCCCGGGAATCAATTTTCAGGGAGCCGATGTGTGCGCACCCGTCGTGCACTCTGCCATGAAATATATTCACCGCCCCGAGGAAATTGAATACGAAGGGGCTGGCGGGGTTGTCGTAGACCTCTTCCGGCCCGCCCGTCTGCTCTATCCTCCCCGCGTTCATCACGACCACCTTGTCGGCAACCTCGAGCGCCTCGTCCTGGTCGTGCGTGACGAACACGCTGGTGATGTGAAGCTCGTCGTGGAGCTTGCGCAGCCATCGCCGCAGCTCGATCCTGACGCGCGCGTCCAGGGCGCCGAAGGGCTCGTCCAGGAGCAGCACCGACGGCTCCACCGCCAGGGCTCGCGCGAGCGCCACCCGTTGCCGCTGCCCGCCGGAAAGCTGACGCGGATACCTCTCGGCATGGCTCTCAAGCTGGACGAGCCTGAGAAGCTCATGGACCCTGCCGGTGATTTCATTCTTCGGAGGCCGCAATCCCCGGGGACGCACTTTTAATCCGAAGGCGACGTTTTCGAATACCGTCATATTTCTAAAAAGGGCATAGTGCTGGAATACGAAACCCACCTTCCTTTCGCGTATTTTTCGACTGATCATCTCCCTTTCGTTGATCAGTATCTCTCCCGCGTCCGCGTATTCCAGACCCGCAATGATCCGCAGCAGCGTGGTCTTGCCCGACCCGGAAGGCCCCAGGAGCGCCACGAGCTCTCCCGTGTTTATAGTAAGATTGATATCCTTCAGAGCCTCGAAAGACCCGAATTTTTTCGATATATTGACGATGTTGATGCTCATAGATCCACCCCCGAAGATCCGGACTCCCGGCGCTCCGTGTTCAATTGCGGCGTGAAGCGACCGGATGATTTCCATTCCACGAATTTCTTCGCCGCGAGCGTCACGACCGCGAGCATGGCCAGAAGAGAGGCCACCGCGAAGGCGGCGGTGAAATTGTATTCGTTGTACAGGATTTCGACATGAAGAGGCATGGTCGCGGTTTCGCCCCTGATGTGCCCGGAAACAACCGATACTGCCCCGAATTCGCCCATGGCACGCGCGTTGCACAGGATCACGCCGTAGAGAAGACCCCATTTTACGCCGGGGAGGGTGACGCGGAAGAAGGTTTTCCAGCCTCCCGCCCCGAGGGTCAGAGCGACCTCTTCCTCCTCGTTACCGTTTGCCGCCATGACCGGAATCAGCTCCCTCGCCACGAAGGGGAAGGTGACAAACACCGTCGCCAGGACGATGGCCGGAACCGCAAAAAGTATTTTTATGTCGTGCGCTTCAAGCCAGGGCGAGAGAAGGCTGTGCGAACCAAACAGGAGGACGAAAATAAAACCTGATATGACCGGCGACACGGCAAAGGGGAGGTCGATCAGGCTAATCAGAAAATACTTTCCCCTGAATTCGAATTTGGCGATTGCCCATGACGCCGTGAGACCGAACAGAAGATTCAGCGGCACGGCGATCGCCGCGGTGATGAGCGTGAGCTTGATGGCTGACAACGCGTCCTGCTCGACCAGGGACGCGAAGTAAACCTCCATTCCTTTGTTGAACGCCATCGTGAAAACGGATACCAGGGGAACCACCAGGAAAAGGCCCACGAATAAAAGGGCCAGGCTGGTAAGGATAATGCGCACCGGCAGCGGCTCGGTTATTCTCGCCGCGGCCTTTTTACTTTTGACAAACGCTATTGTCTGTTTAATCGCGTCATTCATGGCTTTTCTATCCTGACACAAGGTTTTTCCCGCTCTTCCACTGCAAAAAATTTATCAGCAGGAGCAGAATGAATGACGCGACCAGCATGACAAAGGCGATTGCCGTGGCCGCGGGGATGTCGAATTGTTCGAGCTTGGTCATGATCATCAAGGGAACGATCTCTGTTTTCATCGGCATATTTCCCGCAATGAAGACGACCGAGCCGTATTCTCCGAGGGCCCGCGCGAATGAGAGGACGAATCCCGTGAGAACTGCCGGCAAGATCGAAGGGAAGACCACGCGTACGAACGTCTGGACGCGGCCGGCGCCTAAGCTGGCCGCCGCCTCCTCGATTTCGACGTCGAGCTCGAGTAAGACGGGCTGCACGGTTCTCACCACAAAAGGAAATCCGATGAAGATGAGGGCGATAACTATTCCCAATGGATTAAAGACCGCTATTATTCCAAGGGGGGCCAACAGCCTCCCGATCCATCCGTTTTCCGCGTAGAGCGTGGTTAAGGCAATGCCGCCTACTGCGGTGGGGAGCGCGAAGGGAAGGTCGACGAGAGCATCGACCAGGCCCTTGCCGGGGAATTTATATCTGACCAGTACCCAGGCTAGGAGGACGCCGATGAATACATTGGTCACGGCCGCAACCAGCGACGCGCCGAAGCTGAGCGCGAAAGAGGCGACCACGCGCGGCGCGGTGACGATCTCCATGAAACGGCCGAAGGTCAGCGCCGCGCTCCTCAGAAATATGGTTGAAAGGGGTATCAGCACGATAAGGCTCAGATAGAGGAGCGTGATTCCCAGGGAAGGGAAAAATCCCGGAAGAATGCTCTGTTTTTTTAAAGATAAATTCATGTAGTACGGCTCATTCGCCGGTATAGATTTGGTCAAACACTCCGCCGTCCGCAAAGTGTTTCTTCTGCGCCCTTTGCCACCCGCCGAAAACTCCGTCTATGGTGAAAAGCTTTACATTCGTAAGGAGTTTTGAGTATTGGGCTGCGATCGCGCCGTTTCCTGGACGATAATAATGCTTTGCCGCGATTTTTTGCCCCTCATCGGTGTAGAGATATTTCAGATACGCCTCCGCGATTTTGCGGGCGCCGTGCTTGTCCGCGTTTGTATCGACCAGGGTGACCGGGGGCTCGGCCAGGATGCTGATCGACGGCGTTACAATTTCAAATTTGTCCTTTCCCAGCTCTTTTACCGCAAGATACGCCTCGTTTTCCCAGGCGAGGAGCACGTCGCCGATCTCCCTCTGTATGAACGTCGTGAGCGACCCGCGCGCGCCTGAGTCGAGCACGGGGACGCTCTTATAGAGCTTTTTAACGAATTCCTTCGCTTTGGTCTCGTTCCCTCCGCTTTTCCTGAGCGCGTATCCCCAGGCGGCCAGATAATTCCAACGCGCGCCGCCCGAAGTCTTGGGATTGGGAGTAATGACCGATACGCCCGGCTTGACAAGGTCGTTCCAGTCCCTGATTTTTTTCGGATTTCCTTTCCGAACCAGGAATACGATCGTCGAGGTGTAAGGGGAACTGTTATGCGGCAGACGCTTCTGCCAACCCGGTTTGATAAAACCGGCCGCCTGAATGGCGTCGATGTCATACGCCAGGGCGAGCGTGACCACGTCCGCCTCAAGACCGTCGATGACGGAGCGCGCCTGCTTGCCCGAGCCTCCGTGCGACTGTCTTATGGTCACCGTTTGGCCCGATTTCTTGTGCCAGTATGCGGCGAAGGATTTGTTGAAATCCTGATACAGCTCGCGCGTCGGGTCGTAGGATACGTTAAGCAGTGACTGTTTTGGTCCGGCTGAAGACCCTATGCTGATTGTTAAAAAGATTAAAAAAACGGCAATAAAATTGAATAATATTTTTTTAGACATAGCGTGTACTCTTATACGGAAACTTCTAAAAACCTATTATGGATATTTCCTTTTGGGCACATTTGTTGTTGTAATAGAAAAAGCAGTTTTTAGAGGCGCCCATAAAATAATTTATATACTACTAATATAATCAAATTACTAGTAAATGACAATAGCATTTATGCGCGCTTATTGTCAATAAAAATTCAAAAATTTTTAATCAATGATTGATATGGTGAGACGGGATATCTCCGAATCGTCCCACTCGCAGGATGTCATTCAGCTCTTCAATTCTTTTCTTTATGTCCGGCGCCGCCGTTATTTCAGTAACCATCGCGATGGCCGCCGCTCCGCACCGGGCAAGTGAGGCGATATTTTCTTTTTTTATGCCGCCCATTACCGTGAACGGCATCCCGATTTTCGGCGATACCCTGTAAACGTACTCAGGACCGAGGGGCTTCATCGGAAGGTCTTTCGTGTTTGTCTCGAAAACCGGGCCTATGTTGGCATAGGTCGCGCCGTCCCGCTTCGCACACGCTATCTCTTTTTCATTATGGGTCGACACGCCTATGATGATATCCGGCGCGAGGGCGCGCGCGGCGGCGCAGGGAAGATCGTCCTGGCCCAGGTGGACCCCGTCCGCACCTGAAGCCATCGCTATGTCGAGATGGTCGTTGATGATGAATTTTACGCCATGGTACGCCGTTATCTTTCTGAATTCCAATGCGAGGAGGTAAAGCTCCTTTTTTGTGGAATTTTTTTGTCGGAGCTGGACGATCTTGACCCCGGCTTCCACGACCTGCCGCAGCACGTAGAGCGCGCTGCGGCCGCCGCAGAATTCTTCGGTGATGACCGGATATATGCCGAAGTTGAAATCCATCAACCGCCTCCCACGAATCTGATCACCTCGATTGTATCGTCCGGCTGCAACAATTCTTCCGCGAAATCGAATTCATAAACGATCACCCCGTTCTTTTCAACGACGGTTATATTCGGGTCGAGTTTGTAATGCTTCAATAGATCATGGATGGTTTTGATTCCATCGGAGAGGTCTTGCGGTTTACCGTTAACCGTGACTTTCACGCTCAGCCCCCCTGCTTGTTCCGCAAAAATTTTTGTCCCAATCCTTAATTACCGGATCATACCCTTTCTGTTTGACGACTTTTACCATTTCGGCTAAAGACCTGCTGTCGAATACATGAAACTGTTCGCCGGAATCTCTTGCGCCGTATCCGCCCGGACTTGTTTTAGAGCCCGCGCTTATCTGAGTAACGCACAAATCGATCAGGTTGTCCCTCAGGGACGGCTTTTCCCTTGTCGACAGCAGAAATCCCGCTTCCGGGGAAAATAATCTCAATGCGCACATCATATGGATTAAATCTCGGTCCGTTGCCGGATGCGGCGTCGCAAAATCGGCCGCAGGGGGGATCAATCGTGGAAATCCGAGGCTAAACTCGGTCTTCCAATATTTTTTTTGGAGATACTCAAGATGCAGCGCGAGCATCGCGGTCTCGATTTTCCAGTCGGACAACCCAAGGAGCGCCCCCAGCCCGATTTTCCTGAAACCGGCTGCAGCCGCGCGTTCCGGAGTTTCGAGTCTGAACCGGTAGTCTTTTTTGGGCCCGGCTCCGTGCATTTTCGTGTACGTATCGTAATCATACGTTTCCTGATATACCGTAAGGCCGTCGGCGCCTTCGCCGACCAGGAGCGAGTAGTCTTTTACCGACAGGGGATAAATTTCCAGTCCGACGAACGTAAAATATTTTTTGGCGAGTCCGACCGCCTGCCGGATATATTCCACGCCCGCGGTTTTCGGAAATTCACCGGTCAAAAGAAGCACATTGTCGAATCCGATCTTTTTTATCGACCGGAACTCGATCTTGATTTCACGGACATCGAGCGTGGTTCTGTCGATCGATCTTGAGGAATTGAATCCGCAGTATAGGCAGTTGTTTACGCACTCGTTGGACAAATAAACGGGAACGTAAAAATTGATTATCTTCCCATGCCGCCGTATCGTCAATTCTCTTGCCCGGCCGGCCAATTGAGGAAGAGCTTCCCGCGCCTTATCGGACAGCAGAACAAGAAGGTCGCGGTACGAAATCTTCTCATTATTGATTGCATCGCGAACCTGGCGCTCGGTCGCGCGGGTAAGCATATCGGCGAAACGATCGCGGTTGAATTTGAGTATCGATTCCGTCAGACTCATAATCTGCTGATCCACTCCAGCGTGCCGGATGCGGATGCGGCGTCCGATTCCTTCGTGAGTCCCGCCCGGTACGCCATCCTTCCCGCGATCACCGCGTTTTTGAAAGCTTCGGCCATCATCGCCGGGTCGCCGGCGGTCGCGATCGCGGTATTGACCAGCACGGCGTCCGCGCCGATTTCCATGGCCATCGCCGCATCAGAGGGCTTTCCCAGCCCCGCGTCCACGATGACCGGAACGTTCGACTGTTCGATTATTATTCTGATCTGATCGATCGTTTTCAAGCCCCTGTTGGTGCCGATGGGCGACCCCAGCGGCATGACGCTCACGGCACCGGCATTTTCAAGCTTTCTGGCAAGAATCGGATCGGCATTTATATACGGCATCACCTTGAAGCCTTCCCTGACCAGAATCAGGGCGGCCTTCAGCGTTTCTTCTCCGTCCGGAAGCAAATATTTGGGATCGGGCGTAACTTCAAGCTTTATCCAGTCGGAAATACCGCTCGCCCTGGCAATACGGGCAAGCCGTACCGCTTCCTCCGCATTTTGCGCACCCGAGGTATTCGGCAGGATGATGTATTTTTTCGTATCAATGGCCGATATGATCGTATCGTCCGGGTTGGCGATATCGACCCTGCGCAGAGCGACCGTAATCATGCTTATTTCCGATCTCTCGATCGCCCTTTGCAGCGATTCCCGCGATGAAAATTTTCCCGTACCCAGGATGAGCCTGGATTCGAGTTCCACACCGGCTATTCGAAGCGGGTCGCGTTTTGTATCATTCAAGCGGATTTTCCCAATAAGGCGCAATAAATTCGATCACTAGCGTTTTTGTACGTTTCACGATTTGTGTCAATTATTTTTTCTCAATAGCGCATTATTGAATGTAATCACATCGCCGGCCGGTCATCGGCCATAGTTAAGCCAGATCATCATTCCATTAAAGGCGAAAGGCTTCGTCTCCACCTTCCGGGGCACGCACGGCGGATATATCCTGAGCAGGCCCGCGTCGTAGATCAGGCTCCGGGAAATAATCGAGCCGCTCGCCATACCTTTTCCCATTATAGGGGACAGAGCGCGCGTGTGCTTCATAATAACCGGTGTATTTTTTGCGTGATAATTGATAAAAAGCTTGACTTTTCAATAGATATGATATACGATTGAATATATGTTCAACTGTTTAATTTAAAAGGGCGCCCATGGCAAAATCGATGATAGTAAAAAAACATGAACATGATGCCGGTGAAGTTGAATTCATTCACGCCGAAAAAGCAGAATCGGTTCGTTCCATGATGAGATCGGATGACCAGTTTTTCCGTTTTGCCGAAAAAATAAAAACGCTCGGCGATCCCACGCGGCTTAAAATACTTTTTGCCTTATCGCAGGCGGAGCTCTGCGTATGCGATATAGCGAACCTGCTCTGCGTGTCGAACTCGCTTATTTCTCATCATCTCAGGTTGCTTAAAACAATGCGACTTGTTCGATACCGGCGTGAGGGTAAAATGGCTTTTTATGTGCTGGATGACGAACATATACGGAACATTTTCACGGAGGGCTTCAATCATATTGAAGAATAACGAGGATGTTGTCGTGAACGCGCAAAGAATTGAAGTTCGGGGGCCAATCTGGCCTGCGCATGCTCCGCGGATAGTGACGGCGCTATAAATAAAGGAGGTTCGTCCATGAGTTACTATTTCAATAAAACGATTCAATCGTCGTTCGATGACGCCGTTTCGCGTACGATCGATGAGTTGAAGAAGGAAGGTTTCGGGATTCTCACCGATATCAATGTTAAAGAAACTCTTAAGAAGAAGCTCGATGTGGATTTCAGGAATTACCGCATTCTGGGAGCATGCAATCCCCCGTTCGCGTTCCAGGCGCTACAGGCCGAGGACAAGATAGGCACCATGCTTCCCTGCAGCGTCATTGTTCAGGAAGCGGGTCCGGGAGCCGTTGAAATCGCGGCAATTGATCCGGCAGCGTCCATGTCGGCTGTCAATAACGATTCGCTGTTGGTTATTGCCGGCCAGGTCCGAGAGAAGCTGAAGCGTGTAGTTAATAATATTTGACATTTGAATTTCGATAATTATTATTCGCCGTACTTGTAACAATATGTTTAATTGTCTTCCATATTAAAATTTGGAATATTTTGCCGATAGGTGTTATGTTAAAGTTTCTTAAATATGTATCAGCCGTAATGATCACCGTGTTCGCGATGCTGATTGTTGCGGAAATAGCAGGTGTGAGCGTATGTCACGCCGCTTCCGTTGAATTATTCCACGTTTTCCCGGGAGCTTCCCATGAACCGAAAGAGGGAAAATCGAATTCCAAAGTTCCCTGCCGGAATGATGAAACACCCATCGAGCATGTAATCCATAACAGCGCTTCCAGCGTTCCTTCGAAAAGCAGGCTTTTTTCATATTCTATTCCGGCGATATTAGCGTCAGCCGGCTTGTCCGTTTTTTCTCCACCGGTTATTGAAACGCCGCTCGTTATTGGAAATCAAGCCCTTTCCTCCTTTTTGTCTGCATACACCCACCCCAATCGCCCTCCTCCTGTTTCTCTGTAATAATTTTCCGCGGAATGCTCGGTACTGCCACAGGGGTTATGAGTGTGCGGTGCGTCGCGCTTTCGTTACGTATAACAGAGTTGGAGGAGACATTGTATGTTTCGAGAAGTATCATCTGTATTAATAAGCTTTCTTATAATAATCGTTACTCCTCCCGCGTTTAGCGGAGATAATAATACGTCCTATACCGTGCCGGAACTGGTCGATCTCGCTTTGAAACGATCCGAGCTGTTGACCGCCTCTGAAAAGTCGGTTGAATCGGCGAAATGGTCGAAAGAGCAGGCCATAGCGTGGCAGAATCCTTTGATATCGTTCGGGGCGGGCAATAAATCGGAATCCGGGAAAAACGGTCTTGCCTATGACACGGGAATCACGCAGCCCTTTTACTTTCCGGGCAAACAGAAGCTCGCGGGAGATATCGCCGCTATCCAGGAAAAAATCGCCAGTCTTGACCGGAACGGGACCCGCCTGTTCGTCCGGTATAGCGTCATCAAGCTCGCGTATCGGTATGCAGTTGCGTCGGAGCTCGCGAAACACCTTGAAGAGCGGGTCAGCCGCTTTAAAACCATCCGGAAATATCTCGCGAGCCGCCCCTTCCCCTCCCCGAAAAAACGCATGGAAAAGCACATCGTTGAGATGAAGCTTGTCTTGCTCATGAAAAGCCTCGACGAGATCCGTTCGGGAAAGGACATTATCTGGGCACGGCTTAATCTTTTTATTGATCTCCAGAAGCCGATTGCGGTCAGAGCGCCGTGGTTCAAGATGGGAGAGACGCTCGAATGGGAAGGGCTTCTTACGAAAGCCGAAAAAGACAACATCGACTTAAAAAAACAACTCCTGGTTCTCGAAAGGACCAGAACCGAAACGGCCCTCGCGCGCAAGTTCGCCTACCCCGACTTCAGTCTGTCCGTCCTCTATGGTGAAGAAAGAACGCCGGAAATCCAACGATTTGTCGGCGGGGGAATCACGTTCTCGATACCCCTCCTGAACGCCAACAGAAGCGGCGTGAAAAGCCTAGAGGCGGCGGTCGAGGCCGAAACAGCGCGGGCCGCGTACGCGAAACGCGAAACGGCGCAGGCTCTTATTTCATCGTTTATCGAATACGAGATCGCCAGGAGAAACCTGGAGCGGCTCCCGATGGCGTCGCTGGACGATGTCCATGTCCGCCTCGCCGACGCCGATGATTCGTTCAATAAGGGCCTCATCGACCTCGTCACGTACGGCGAGGTGGAATCGCAGGTCTACGATACGCATTTTGCTTTGCTGGGCGCACAGTATGAATACGTGGAGAAATACGCTGCGCTCCTCATCCTTCAGGGGAGCGAGGATTTCGCCTTCTCCGCTTCATTGCGGAAAAACCCGTAGGAGCCGGCCATGTACCGTAGAATAGTCGAACTGATAATTAAAAACAAAAGCTGGGTGGTGTTCTCCTCGGCCATCGTAGCCGCGCTCGGTCTGTACGCGGCCGCGACGCTGCCGATAGACGCCATACCCGACATCACCAGCATACAGGTGATCGTAAACACCAAGACCGGGGCCCTCGAGCCCGAGCAGGTGGAGAAGACCGTCACCTATTATATCGAAACCGAGCTCGCGGGCCTTCCGCGCGTCACCGACGTGCGGTCCCTCTCCCGCTACGGCCTTTCGCAGGTCGTGGTTATCTTCGAAGACGGCACCGACGTCTACCGGGCCCGCCAACTCGTGGGCGAGCGCCTGCAAAACGTACGGGATATCCTTCCCCAGGGCTTAAGCCCGGAGCTCGGCCCCATCAGCACGGGCCTCGGCGAAGTGCTCATCTACGCGGTGAAGGCGAAAAAGGGTTCGCGGCTCGAAGGGAAAAGCGGGCGGGAGCGCCTCACCTACCTGCGCACCGTACAGGATTTCATTATCAGGCCCTATCTCAAGTCGGCCATACCCGACACCACAGAGATCGACGCCATCGGCGGTTACAAAAAAGAGATCCATATCGATTTCCATCCCGCCCTTCTCGCGCGGTACGGCATCACCATCGACGATATGCAGAAAAAACTTACAACGCTGGGTGAAAACTTCGGCGGCGGCTACATTGAGAGGGAAGCGAAACAGGTCATCATCCGCACCGACGCCATGTTAAAAGAGATCGATACCATCCGATCGATACCCATTAAGCTCATGGCCGACGGACGTCCCGTCGCGCTACGCGATATCGCAGACGTGCGCGAGGATCACGTACAGAGGCTCGGCGCGGCAACATTTCGGGGAAACGAGACCGTGCTCGGCTCGGTATTCATGCTTCTGGGAGCGAACAGCCGCGAGGTGGCCCGGAACGCCGAGCGCACGCTCAAGGAAACGCCGCTCCCGCCGGACGTGGAAACGGAGATACTGTATACCCGGAGCTACCTCGTCAACGCCACCATAAAAACCGTGGGGGAAAACCTCGCCGTGGGCGCGGCCCTCGTCGTAACGGTCCTTCTGCTCATACTCGGCAACGTCCGCGCCGCAGTGTTCGTGTCCCTCGCCATACCCCTTTCCATGCTCGCCGCCGCGGTGGGGATGAAGCTTCTCGGAATATCGGCCAACCTCATGAGCCTGGGAGCGGTGGATTTCGGCCTTCTCGTGGACGGTTCCGTGGTGCTCATCGAAAACTATTTGCGGCGCCGCGAAGAGCAAACGAAGAGCGGCGAAAAGATCACCACTCCCGGAAAGCTCGCCCTTCTCGTCGATTCATGCGCGGAGGTGGCCAAACCCGTCCTGTTCGGGCTCGCCATCATCATGGTCGTGTATGTGCCCATACTCACCCTCGAAGGGGTCGAAGGAAAGATGTTCCGCCCCATGGCGCTTACCGTACTCATGGCGCTGGGCGCGAGCCTGGCCGTGGCGCTCGCGCTCATGCCGGTCATGGCGTATTACGCGGCGCGAAAAGAGAATCACGCTGAATCGGACCCTCTCCTTTTCCGGATTATTCGGCGCGCGTACTACCCGGTCCTCAGTTTCAGTCTGCGCCGACGGACGCCGCTGATCGCGGGCGCGCTTGTCATCATGGCGGCGTCGGCGGTCATATTTTACCGCACCGGCTCTGATTTCGTACCTCCCTTGGACGAGGGGGACATGAGCGTCAATATCGTACGTGAGTACAGTATCGGACTCGAAGAGGCGCTCCGGCAGCAGGCAATCTGCGAGCGGATCATCGCCGGTTTTCCCGAGGTCGAGCGGGTCTTCGCCCGCATCGGCACCGCGGAATCGGCCACCGACCCCATGAGCATCAATATGGCGGATACGTACGTGATTTTGAAACACGATCGTGGCGCATGGCCGAAAATAGACGGCAGGCGGCGGACCAAGCGCGAAATATTCGAAGCCGTCAAGCGAGAGGTCGAGAAAAAGATCAAGGGGCAGGAGATATTTCTCTCCCAGCCGATCGAGCTTCGTTTTAATGAAATACTGGAAGGAAGCCGCGCGGACGTGACGCTGCGCATTTATGGGAAGGACCTCGATACCCTGACCGAGCTCGTCGAAAGGGCGGAGGAAATCCTCCGCCCGATCCCCGGCGCGAGCGAGGTGGAGATGGACCCCATCACAGCGCTCCGCAAAAGCCCCTTTCTCAATATACGGCTTAATTATGGGAAGCTTAACCGTTACGGCGTGGGCGTGGGCGAGGTGAACGAGACCCTCGAGACCGCCATGGGCGGCCGCCGCATCGGCAGCTTTTACGAGTACGACTGGCGATTCCCCGTGATGCTGCGCATGAGCGAGGAGCACCGCAACGATTATCGCGCCGTTTCGTCCATACCGGTGCCGCTCGAGGACGGCGGCACGGTGCCGCTTCACAATCTCACCGACATCGGCGAGACTGAGCGCGTGGCGAACATCGCCCGGCACCGGTCCACGCGGTATTCGGCTGTATCCATATTCCTCGGCGAGCGCGATACCGCCGGGTACGTGGCCGAGGCGAAGGAAAAGATCGGCAGGGGCCTCAAGCTGCCGGAAGGGTATACCCTCTACTGGGGCGGCAAATTCAAGAACCTCGAACGCGCGCGTGTCCGCCTGTTCATCATCGTGCCACTCGTGCTGTTCATGATATTCATCCTGGTGCTCAGGAGCGTCGGGAGCCTCCGGCAGGCCCTGCTCGTGTATACGAGCGTTCCCTTCGCGGTCTCCGGCGGCGTTTTCGCGCTGGCGGTCCGGGGGATCAACTTCAGCGTGTCCGCGGCCGTAGGGTTCATCGCCGTGCTCGGCATCGCCATCCTGAACGGCCTGGTCATGGTCATTTTCATAAACCAGCTCAGGGAGAAAGGCGAGTCGGTGCACGTAGCCGTTTTCAACGGCGCGCACAAACGCCTCCGCCCGGTGGTCATGACCGCGCTCGTGGCAACCCTCGGTTTTCTGCCCATGGCGCTCAATACCGGCATGGGTGCAGAGGTGCAAAGGCCGCTCGCCACGGTCGTCATCGGAGGCCTCATTACCTCGACGGTGCTCACGCTCGTGCTTCTCCCGACGCTCTATCAATGGTTCAACAAGGGAAAATGAATGAAGGAAACGATATATATTAAAGGAGCGATATTATGAAATCAGCAACTATGTTAATGACCATTATTATTACAATTGCCGCTCTTACGGGCTGTGCGGGCACGCCCCGCGTAATTGAAAGTAAATTGTCAGAAAGAGCGAAAGGCGTGTTCAATGAATGGAAAGAAAACGACACCTTAATGCCGGGGGAATCGGTCCTTTCCATCAATGTTTCATTTAAAACGCATGCGGATGACATTTCCTATTTCTATCTTGAATCGAAGAAAAATCCCCACGGAAAACCGTCATACCGAGTCCTGGTGAATATCGACGGACAACCCGTTGTCTGGACTATACAAGGCGCGCGTGAATCCAAGCCGGTCTATAATGAGGCAGGTAAACGAATTCCCGATCCTGAAGCAGGCGACGGCGTTCTTTACATTCTTGATAAAAAATTGTTGATATCGCCGGGAAAACACCGTGTATTTTTTTCGCTGCCGGATGATGGTTACTTCAAGGACTTCGAAATATATGTTCAAAAGGGAGATGAAAATTATCTCGAATTGAAGCCGGTATATCATTTTCTTCGTCCGCCCCTGCCCCGGTGGATTCGCTCTTTTAAAAACGAAATTGATAGTTTTAAAGCGTATTACAACGCTGTTTGTTGTGCTGATTAGTTGAATTTGTCCCATCTTTATTGCTGGTCAGGCATCCCCTCTCACTTCACGGGTGGGGGGCCCGGTTTCCATGCTTCATGCTCGAAAGAAAGATACACGTATACACCCCAATCGCCGCGTGCGGAACCGAATCCAACAGGGAAAGAGAGTCCCGGAACGATTTGAAGTCCTGATTCGTGGTTTATGGCGAAACGGAATCCCGGGTTGACATAATAGCTGTATTCCCGCATAATGCCGCGCAAATTGCCGGGGACCTCATTTGAGGTGCAAAGGCCTTCCAGCATCAAGTTGAAATTTTTATGCGCCAGCCAGATGATGCTGCCGCCGAAGAAAAAGTTAAGAGTCGTATATCTTACCGTCTCGCGCCATTCTTTTAAGAATCTGGCGTTCGGTGTAACAGTGCCTCCCGCATTCAGATGGGTGATAAAATACGGGCCCAGGTGGATGCTGAGCGGCAGGTTCGCCTGGATTCCGATTGACCCGCTCCCCAGCCCCCTTTTATAATTGCCGGTAGGAAACAGGAGCGATAATCGGGGCGCAAACGATACAAATGCTCCGTGGTATGCCTGCACCCGGTAATTCAATTGCACATCCCCCAATCCCGTCCCGGCCGTGCCATATACATGTATCCGTGATACGGGTATCGAATATGATAATTGATTGAGCTGCCCCGGCGCCGGCCATTCCTGGGTGAAGGTATAGAACCATTCTTTTGCGTTGTATATATACATCCATGATTGTATATGCTGGATCACCCCCGGTTCCTGGTTAAAAGCCTCTTCAACGAGAAAAGAATTGTCTTCAATGTGTTTAACATCCTCCGCGAGAATTATTGCCGGGGCGGTGATGAAGAATGCCATGGCGGTCATTACTATAATGAGTTTTTTATAAACAAGTTCATGTATTTTATGCGTGCCATCGATAATCATTTTTGGCCAAACCTTACGTTTATTAAATACTATTACATGGAATGTTAATTAAAACTATTATTAATAGTCAAGGCTAATTTTTAAAGAAATTATTTTAGGGGCTCAATTTTCGGCTCATTCTGGGCATTAATTCTTCAATATTTGATCCGCGTATAAAAAAAATTAATAAAGGCGGCAAGAGACTGCATTTCTCCCGCCGCCTTTCAGAACAACTCGTTGAACTATTTGTTTTTGAGTTCCAGAATGCGCTCTTCCACGCCGGTTAACTCATTCTTCAATTGCTTCTCATATTCTTCAAGACATTCCCGCTCTTCTTTTTTGGTAATGAAACGCCTGAAAGAACCGCCGCAATTGCACATCCGTGACGTGCTCCCTATCGGGGTTTCTCTTGTTTCACAGCACATCTTTACCGCCTCCTTTTATTAAGTATTTATACAACTAGTTAATTAGTTTGCAAAAAAATTTAATTGTTTTTATTACTCTTTATTTGTTCAATCCTGCTCTTGACCACCTTCAACTCATTCTCCAATTCTTCCTTGTATTTCAACAGTGATGCCAGGCTCGATTCTCCTTTACCCTCTAATCGGCATTTTCCTTTACACCCGCATTTACAAAGGTCATCTACGATCAGGTGAAAATTCTCCATGGCTTCTTCATCTATTGCATACGGTATCCAATATCCATTTCGAGTACTTGTAACAAGTCCCGCGTTTTTCAGCACCTTTAAGTGCTGAGATGCGGCCGGAGGAGTAATTCCCAATACCTGAGCAATAGTCTTTACACCTGTCGCACCGTTAACTTTCAAAAGCCTTATTATCTTTATTCTTGTGTCTGCCGATAACACTTTGAATATTTCAGAGGAGTTCAACCGTAATCCCATTCACAACCTGCTTTATTTGATTAATTGGTTATGCAACTACTTCATTAAATATTTACCGGGGAAATTTTGCAAGTATTTTTTATATTTTCCACGGATAAAGTATCAAATTATTTTTAGAGAATAAATTTAAGATAAAGATTAATAAAACAATCTGTTTTTGCCAATCAAGGCGGAGTTATCTTTCTTTTAAAATTGACGTAAATTCAACACATTGGTATTGACAAATACGAAGGCTAAAGATATATTTCATATATTCGATATATTGAATATTATAAAATATAGGATATATCATGGACAACAAAGCGCTGTATAAAATGCACGCCGACTTCTGCAAGTTCATGGGCAACCCTAAAAGAATCGAGCTGCTGTTCACTCTCAACGACGGGGAGATGAGCGTGGAGGAGATGGCGACGAAGATGAATATCCGCATGGCGAACCTTTCACAGCACCTGGCGATTATGCGTGAACGGGGTGTGGTAACGGTGCGGAGGGAAGGGACAAAGATATTTTACAGGGTATCTAACCCTAAAACGCTCAAGGCGTGCCTCATGATGCGGGACGTGATGTTCGAGCAGATGAGGGAAAAATTATCCATACTCCGGGAGACCGCGGGTTATGGGAAAAGAAGGGAGAAAACGACAGTATGAAAACGCTATTCATCATCAACGACGCAACGCACCGGGTTTCAGGAGTGCTGAATAAATGAAAGTTGGACTGATACGATGCATGCATTAACGTGCCAAAAGCATCACTTTTAATGTAGGGAGGAAAAAAATGAAAAGTAAAAATATAGTAATTCTTGGAGGCGGCGTGGGTGGAATTGTCGCGGCCAATGAATTACGCAGGAAACTCCCTCTCAGCTATGGAATTACAATTGTGGAAAAAGAGAAGGAACATTTCTTTGCGGCGTCATTCATGTGGGTTATGAACGGAGATCGAACCATGGATGAGGTTCGAAAGCCTTTTAGAAACCTTATAAGAAAAGGGATTGATGTAGTGCATGGAACGGTCCGGGAAATTGATCCTCATAACAATAAGGTTGTTACAAATGATGGCGAACTCTCGTATGATTATTTAATTGTGGCTCTTGGCGCTGAACTGGTTATTGGCAGCATCCCCGGATTGGCTGAAAGTGCTTATACATTCTATTCTCTTGAAGGCGCGGACAGGCTTAACCGGGCGCTCAGAGAATTCAACGGCGGTATTATCGCGATCGTCGTTAGCTCGTTGCCGTATAAATGTCCCGGCGCGCTGCCTGAAGGGGCCATGCTTATAGCTGATTATTTTAAAAAGCATAAAACTGAGAATCATGTGGATATTCAACTCTTTACTCCGGAGTCACAGCCGATGCCCGTGGCGGGTCCCTTATTGGGGGACTCGTTAAGGATGTTGCTTGAAAAAAAAGGAATATCCTATCACCCGAAACACAAACTTACATCGGTAGATTACAATAGAAAGACGCTTGTTTTTGAAGAAAATGAGCCTGTCAAATATGATATGCTGATCGCGATTCCGCCGCACCAGGCTCCGCAATTGCTCCGCAAAGCGGGGCTGGCAAATGATGCGGGCTGGGTGCCGGTGGATCGAACAACATTAAAAACAAAATTTGAAAACATTTACGCTATCGGAGATGTAACTTCGATCAACATCCCCGGCCGATGGGACCCTAACATTCCCCTGTTATTGCCAAAAGCGGGAGTATTTGCCCATTTCCATGCTGAAGTTGTCGCTCATCAGATAATCAACGCTATTAATGGTGAAGCGTCAAAAAGGGGATTTACCGGGGGTGGATACTGCATGATTGAATCGGGCGGCGGACGCGCCGGATTTGCTTCCGGAGAGTTTTACGCGGAGCCTTCACCGCGCCTGCGGCTTGGAAACGTTTCAAGAATCTGGCACTGGGGCAAAATTCTGTTCGAGAAATGGTGGCTTTCATCATTGGGAATAAGGAAGCGTTTGCTTGGCTTGATTATTAAAATTGGAGGGACTGTTTTAAGAATACCTGTTGGCTTTTAATTCAGGCGATCTTTGTACGATAGAGGCCGGTTTTTTTGTACATTCAGTTATCAGCCCATGGCACTAAACGAGTATGTTAAATTTGAGAATTGAGAAAACGCAGCCCATGTTGAGGTTAGAGGAGAATTGGAAAATGAAACATTATCTGATCGTGAGATCAATATCCCTGGGAACATCTTTTGTATTTTTTATGATAACAAGCGGGTGCATGATGGCAATGCATAGTGGATTGACAACGGGAGATTCAAAAATCAATTCAAGCAGGCATTCGTATGAACGGCAAATTGAAAATGCAACAGACAAACTTATGGTGCAAATACAGAAAGAGCGCCTTCCCGTCAAACAATATGCCATCGGAGAAATTTCTTATGGCAATTCAATTATAAATAAAGTAGATGTCGAGGCCATTGTTTTGTCGAAGTTTAGAAATAATTTTGATTGGATTATCGTTGACCGGAAAAAAATTTCGAAGCTCCTGGAAGAACAAAAAATCGGACAAACGGGATTGATGGATGAAGCAACAGCGCCCGTAATTGGCAAAATTATCGGCGTCGATCACTTTTTATTTGTTACAGTTAATTTAAATAACGAAATCATTTCATTATCGTTTAAAATTATCGACGTAAGTTCAGGCAAAATATTATGGATCGGCAGCGAGAAAGGGATTTAGGGGAGCGCTTCCCTTTTCGGTGCCGAGGAACGACCACTCCAGAAGCCGGCAGCGTCGTAGCGCGCTACGCCGCTGCCGGATACGGCAATCGGTGCCGCCGCGCATAATAAAAAAAATATTTTGTAACTTAATTATTTTTATTGACTCTTTTGATATATCCTAGTTATTTGATAATAACAATAGTAATTTATTCAGATACATGTCAAAACAGAATTCGAAAACGGCATTCATCGCGATCATTCTCACACTCGTCGCATCTTCGGCGCCGGCGGGCGCTGATTGTTTCGAGATCAATTGCCCGGCGAAGTGCTCTGACGTATCAAGCGATATGCTGACAATGGAAAATGTTGCCGCGTTACAAGTTTTTTCAACAAATGATTGCTGCGGCGCGATGAAAGGCGTTTGCGCGGTGGCGGCTCCGGCAAGCGCTTACGTTTTCAACGTCCCCATCGTTAAAAATCCGCAAATCGGCTATACGATCCAGAAATGGTCTTCTCTGAATAATCTCGATAGTGCCTGTGCCTACGCGGCCTCCTTTCAGCGCAGGGCTACTGATCGATTCAACCGTCTCAAGATAAAACAGCACCCCATCTATCTGCAAAACAGCGCATTGATCTGCTGAGAAAAATCATCTCAACAACGTGTATCCGTAATCCGTTTGATGATTGGAACGAGAGTTTGTACAGCGGATGCCCGCTACAAACCCGCTCCCGGCGCGACGGTTATATGCCGCTGTTTGAAAAGGCATGAAATTATTCAATACGCTTCAGGCGAGGTATTATGTTTGCTACATTATTAAAAGAATTAAAAGCGCGATGGCTTACCTTTTTTCTGGGGATTATTGTCGTCGCTCTGGTCGTGGCGGCGTTCGTTATTCAGCGATCATTATCGCAGGCGGCTGAAAATGAGATACACGGCCTGGCCCATCAACTGGGCAACAATATGCTGATCGTTCCCGTGAACATGAACATGATTGATTTCTATTCATTCAAATATGGAGACGCCTTCATGCCGGAAAATTATCCGGATCGGGCGCAAAATTCAAAGGCGGGCGAGCATATAAGGCTGAACCGGCCCGCGTTATACGGCAACGCCGTAAAGGATGGAACCGATATCGTGGTGATCGGAAGCGACATGGGGATGCCGGAGGCTCCGAATCATCAAGAGCGTTTTCCCCGCACCCTTATTACCGAACGGTTCGCCGGAAAATTCGCAGTGAATCCCGGCTCCAATTATATTCTCAACGGCGTGGAATTGAACGCAGCGCGTATTCTTCCCGGTGACGCGAGACTGCCCGATTACGGCGTTATGATGTCCCTTGCCGACGCGCAAAAAATTTTGGGCAGACCCGGGAAAATAAACGCGCTATACTTAGGCGGATGCTGGTGCGACATCGACATTCCTGCTTTAGGAAAGGAGATCGAGCGCTCGTTGCCCGGCACCAAGGCCATAAGCGTCGCCGGGATGATCAAAGCCCAGAAAGGCGTTATCGCGGTCATGAGAGAGTATTCAGGCGTCTTTTATGCCGCGGCGCTGATAATCGTATCAGGCGTCATTCTGACGCTTATCCTCATGGAGACCAGAAGGTACCGGCGGGAAATCGGGATTCTCGCCGCGATAGGCGCCTCCCGGGGCGCGATCTGCGCGCATTGTTATATAAAAGCCGGCATTATGGGGCTTGCGGGCGGAGTCGCGGGATTTCTTCTCGGCGCTCCTCTTGCGGGATATATATGCCGGACATTCGCGGGCATGACGATCAGCGCCGGCGCGGAGCTGCTCATGCCGGTTGCGGGGATAAGCCTTTTTTCAAGCTTTATCGGCGCCGCTATCCCGGCCTTTCACCTATCGCGGATCGATCCGGTTGAAGCATTGAGAGAGGTGTAGCATGATTAACGTACAAGCAGTATCAAAAGATTATCGGATAAACGGCAAAGAGCCGTTGCGCGCGTTGAGCGATATCAACCTTGAGATCAATAAAGGCGATTTCGTCACGGTCACGGGCCCAAGCGGCAGCGGAAAGAGCACCCTTCTTTTTACGATCGGGGGCATGCTCGCCCCCACGCACGGAACGGTTACCTTTGACGGCGCGGACCTATATTCACTCGGTCAAAGCGAGATCTCCCGCCTGAGAAGGACAAGAATCGGATTTATTTTTCAGACCTTCAATCTTTTCCCCTACCTGACCAGCCGCGAGAACGCGGCCCTGCCCGCCATAATTAATGGAACGCCGAAGGCGGACGCCTGCTCCCGGGCGGAGGAAATGCTCGTGAGGATCGGTCTTGGATCAAGGCTCGATCATAGACCCCCGAAATTAAGCGTGGGCGAGCGGCAGCGGGTCGCTATTGCGCGGGGAATGATAAACGGACCCGATATTCTCCTCGCCGACGAGCCGACCGGGAACCTCGATCCGGCGGCCGCCCGCGATCTGATGGATCTCTTTATGGAGCTCAATGAAAAGGGACAGACGATCGTCATGGTCACCCACGACCCTCATTGCGCGGAAGCGGGCCGCAGGCTGGTCAAAATAAGAAACGGCGCAATTGAAGAAGACACGTCGATAAACGAGGAGGCCGGCGTATAATGAAATCCTCATTATGGCTTTCATGGAAAGAGCTGCTCGGCAGGAAAACCGGACTTTTCCTCAATGCCGCCCTGGTCGCTCTGGCCGTCGCTTTTTATGTGAATATAGAGCTCGCCGCGCGTTTCCGCGATCAGGCGGTGAAAAGCCGGCTCTACCATATCGCCCCGTCGATAAAAATCTTCCCCGCCGGCGTTACGCAGGACCTGCTGCTGCGATCCGATGCCCGCGCGACGATCGATCAGGGCATGGTGCCGGAGCTTGAATATAAATATGCGGAATGGATTTACGCAGCCGGCGGAAGATTGATCTTCAAAAGAAAGATAAACAGGGATGAAACCCTGGTCATAGGATATGATCCCGGGAAAACGATATCTCCCTTTAAAACCTTGCGCAATCTCTTAAAAACCGAGGTCTGCATCGGCTCGGCGCTGGGACAGAGAAATAATCTTGCGGCCGGCGGGCTCATATCGGTCGATAGTTCCGTCTTTAAAATTAAAGAGGTGCTCCCTTCTACGGGAACCTTCGACGACGCGGCCGTGTTTATGACGCTGCCGGCAGCCCAGTCGGTTTCAAAGATGAAAAATTCGATAAATGAAATCAGCCTGTATTTGAAAACCGGCGTGCCCGCAGACGCATTGATAAAAAAACTGCGGGATAATTACCCTGATTTAAATATTTTCCCGTTAAAATCGGGGGACGCGGCAGACGAAAAAATCGAATCCGCGCTTACCAATTACCGGTTTTTACTTTACGGCGTGACCGGTCTTGTCACGATAACGTGCCTTTTTATCAGCGCCTTTGTCAACGCCCATGAAAGAAAGCTTGAGGTTGCGACGCTGTACGCGATCGGCGCTTCAAATACCGGCGTCCTTGCCGTAGTGGCGGGCAGATCCGTAATTGTCGGCATTCTCGGATCTGCGGCAGGATCCCTATCAGGAGCAATTTTCGCCTTATTCCAAAATTACAATTTTACGAATCGCGCGGCAGCCGCAGGGGAAACGTATCTGATAGCGATTATCACCGCGGTTATATTCTCGGTTCTGGCAGCGCTGCCGGTGGCGGCCGCGTCCGCGTATCGGAATCATGTTCAGATTCTGCAGGAGGCGCTGTTGTGATATTGAAGGCGAATATTATATAAGTTTCATTAATTCCGGCATCGGGGAATTCCTCGCGCAAACCGGAATAAAGATAAAAAGGGAGGTTCCTGTATAATGGGGAGCAGTGAAAATTTTGATATGCGGGAAAAAGCGAAGATGAACGCAAAACAGAAATGGGACAGAACGGCGCGCTTCTACGACGTCTGGAGCGCTCCCATGGAGATGATGGGAGCGAAAAAGTGGCGCGCCCTGCTCTTTTCCGGGCTTCCGGAAGGCAATATACTGGAAATAGGCGTTGGTACGGGCATCAATACTGAATACTACCCGAATGAAAACAGGGAATATACTGCGATCGACATCAGCCCGAAGATGCTTGAGAAAGCAAAGGCGCGCGCGGAAAAAAACGATAAAACCGTTGATCTCATCGAGATGAACGCGGAGAGCATGCAATTCCCGTCGAAGTCTTTTAACGCCGTCGTGGCCACGTGTGTGTTCTGCTCCGTACCTGATCCGGTGCAGGGACTCAGGGAAGCGCGGCGCGTCCTGAAAAAAGACGGAATGGCCTTATTTATCGAACACATGCGTCCGGGAGGAAGGGTGCTCGGTAAAATCTTTGATATAATGAATCACGCTACATCACGGCTGATCGGGTTCAACATCAACCGGAGAACCGCGGAAAATATCAAGAAGGCCGGGTTTGAAATAATCGAGGAGCGTTATTTGTTCAGGGACATTTTCAGGTTGATTAGGGCACGCCCATATAGGGTCAAGGATTCATAAACGGAACGGCATGGGGCGGGGTGATATATGCACACGATTTGCTGAATTATGGAATATTTCCATAAGAGCAAAAATTAAAATATAAGATTAAATACAAGGAGTAACTGAATGAAAAAAACAATAAGCGCGATCCTGTTGGTATTCGTACTGGCGCTCGCCGCCGGCTGCTCATCATTTAAGAGAAGCGGCGGCGGCAATTCGGGCGGTCATTCCGGCCACTCGTCCGGACACGGGGGCCATCATTGATGGTGTCGGCAGAAATTTTATAAATACATCTCCCCGCAGCTTTGCTGCGGGGAGATTTGCCCCAAGAGATTAAATTTTACCGGAGAACAATCATGAGAAAAAAAATTTTAGCAGGGATACTGCTTGTTTTGACCGGCTTTTTTGCAGCGGGTTTTGCGATCCGGGAGGCGGAGGCGGCCCCAAAAGCGCAGACGATCTGCCCTGTTCTGGGAGATCCTATTGACAAAAGCCTTTATGTCGATTACCAGGGGTACCGCATATACTTCTGCTGCAAAGGCTGTCCGGATGAATTCAAAAAGAACCCGGCAAAATATATGAAAATATTAAAAGAGAGCGGCGTGACCCTGGAGAAGTCCGCCGGAATTAACTCTGTTATTTTTGTAACTTTTTGGTAACTATTCAGCAAATTTAGGAAAATATTTTCTCT
>Ga0154758_178_pt1 | contig 32012 bp, 24 predicted proteins | sample Rifle2008BG16ft_FD_105766 | JGI IMG/M metagenome (GOLD analysis project Ga0154758, IMG submission 105766) | Spirochaetes bacterium RBG_16_49_21
GGTCATCTTCCGGAGGCTCTCGCCGGTGTCGCCGGCGGTATGGAGAATGTTCCGGATGCTCTCCTCCACCTTCACGCTCTCCTGTATCAGACCCTTCTGGGCTCTGTTCAGCTCCTCCGCGAGATTCTTCGACTTCTCCCCTTCCTCCTTCTGAGTGATGGTGGACTGGTATATCATGTCGACCGAAGAAGTGAGCTCTTCATAGGTCGCGGACATCTGCTCGCTCGTGCTCGCCTGCTCCATGGACAGGCCGGAAAACCGGCCGGCGATCTCTTCAAGCTGGCCGCTCACCCTGATGAACTCCTGCGTAAGCCCGGTGGCCGTGCCCACGATCCCTTGAAGACGTGAGGCGCGCTCCTGTGCAAGCCTCTCGCTCTCCCGCTGATCGGCGAGCGCTACTTTGAGCTCCTTCTGCATGACGTTGATCTTATCGGCCAGGGCCAGGGAGAAGAGCACGACCACCAGGGCCGAGCCGATCTGTATCCCCCATTCGGTGATGAACATCTCCGGCAGCACACCGAAGGTCTTGAGCACGTACAGGACAATGCCAATCATGAGCCCGACGGAGCCGATGTTCAGGAACACGGCCGGCCGGGAGCGGTAAAAGAGCGGGATCACACTGAATATGAAATAAGAAACGTTTATGACGCCGGAGAGCAGGGTGGCCACCTGGATGGCAACGGAATACTTAACCAGGAGGCTCATCACCGCCCAGAAAAGCGCCACGGGTAACAGTCCCCATACGAATATTTTGTGAATAACCTTGAATTTTCGGCGCAATTCAAGGATGTCCCACATGAATACTCCCCAACAGAAAACCGACAGGCACATGAACAGGGGGAGGGAATTGGACCCCCACCAGATTGCGTTGGGCCAGAGGTACTGGAACGAATAGCCGTTGAGCGTCATCTGGAACAGAATATAAGAAGCGATGAACAGAACATAGAACAAGTAGCTCCGGTCCCGGCTCGATACGAAGATCACAAAGTTATACACGATCATTATTATCATGAAGCCGTAGTAAATCCAGATAACCGGAAGCTTCTCCTGGTTCCTGATCAGATAAGCCTTCTGGGACATGAGCACGGGGATGAAATTCATTGAGCTTGCGCTCTCGATTCTCAGATAGTATGTATGAGGTCCCGAACCGGTCCTGAGATCGAACACGAAATTCTTATCCTCGATGTCGCGATTGCCGAAAGGATACTTGTTGCCGGTTTTTATAGCCCTATATCCGCCATTGGCCGGGACATACAGGTCCACATAATTGAGCAGGGGATAGGTTATCTCAAAAAACAGGTCCAAGATCTCCGTGCCGGTATTGTTAACCGCAAAGCGGAACCAGTACGCGGATGGGGTAAACCCGAAATTCAGGGATTCCGATCGAGATACGGTCCATTCTGTCTCTTGAACTATCTGATCTATGGTTAAGGTTTTGGTTTTGTCCTCAAGGTATTCCAGAGATTCGCCGATCGATTTTGAGGTGAACGAGTCGCCGACCGGAATGCCCTGCAGCGCGAACAGCGATGCAGGGGACGAAAGAAGCGATACTAAAATTATGATCTTTTTTAACATCATGGGAAATCCTCACTCTACAGATCTGGGTCTATTTCAAAACATTTTTCTTAACCTGAACATAGAAAAACGACAGCACGTTGAAAAACAGCGATAAGACAAAGGACACCAGCACGGTCAGTGCGATGCCGTAGGTTATATTCAGGACTGCTCCGAGCATCCTGATATAGTTGAACACGGCACTGCCGTACTGCTGCAGAGCAGCCGCCGGATCGGTGCGCGGCGCGATCTTAGTGATGATGTCGGTGATGTATGAAGGCTTCAGCACGGCGTTGAAGATCTGGGGATACGCCGGGCTGATGTTCCACTGCACGGCACGGGTCATGCCAGCCGCATACCGGGCTATCATAAGAATCGGGCCGAGGAAAAGCACCAGGAGCGCGAGCGCCGCTGCCGTGTAGGCGATGATGAGAAGCCCCCTCTTTTTCACCAGTTCATAGAAATCGAAAGGCAGCTGCTTGAGGCCCCTCCCCTCGCCGATCATGGGCGGTGCGGCTATCCATATGAGGAGCGCCGCGGTTACGACCGCGAAGTTGACGGCGAAGAGCGGCAGTGAGAGCAGGGTGAGGATCACCGGGCCTGCATAGGGAATGAAGCCGAACAGCGAAAATATCATCTGCGCAAGCGCCGTAATAAAAATAGCAACTATAGAGGCGAGCAGTATGCCGGCAATCTCCGGGCTCCGCCTCCCGGTGTACAGAACCAGGGATTTTAAATCATGATCTCCGGCCAGGGCATTTTCCCGGTGGATAGCGGCGTATATCAGGAGGATGCCGACAAACAGAAAAAAGAAGCCCGCATTCTGTAAAAAAGAATGCGTGTCCCCGCCCCTTTCAGGGATTTGCGCCAGGATCGAGAATAGAGCGAACAGGACCACGCCTGCTGACAGGAAGATGAGACTGACCAGGCAGTCCCGGATCATCTTTTTCATAGTGAAATAGGATTTTAATTCTTTGAAATCTATCATGTCATTCACCTGCCTGGAGAATAAATTATCGTGTCTTGATCAACGGATCGATTCAGGGATTCCTTAAAGCGCGGAATTCTAATTCCACAGCAAATCTATTATTTTTTTAGACAAATTTTTAGCAACTGTTTTTAGGAGCTTAGTTGTGAAGTTTTTGTTTTTTCGGAAAAGCTTTAAAAAATTTGGGCGCGTCTCAAAAACCTAACCATATCATTTTCGACTCACTCACCGCTCAACTCATCCCCCCGGCCCCCTTCTCTTCAGGGAAGAGAAGGGGGAGATTTACGCAATAAGCTTCTTGTACCGACCCCCCTCTTTACGGATCAGACAATTTTATTGACAAACATTCGGAGCAGAACACTAATTGATTGTTGTTATGAATATGAAACTGAAAAAAATCCTCATAATCTCCGGCATCGCCGTATTCGCCGTGACTGCGCTGCTTGTAACAACGGCGGCGATCGGCTACTCTATCGCCATACAGAAACCGAGCATGAGGTTTCTCCTGAGCAACTCAGGGTTCCGCACCCCGACGGACTACACGAAAAAAGAAATATTCATAGATGTCAGCGGCGAAAAGATCTCCGTCATGGCGTACCGTCACCCGCGGGTTAAGTCAAACAGATACTTCGTTCTCCAGCATGGGCTCACACCGGAGGCCAATAAGCATCCCCGGATCAACCTGTTCGCGGCCTCCCTCTGCGATGCGACCGGCATGAACGTGCTCATACCCGCGGTCAAGGGAAGCGTGGAAGGCGCCACGATCGAGAAGACCTATAATCGCATGTCGCAGATTTATGTTACGCTCGTTAAGAAATTCCCCGGCAGGTACCGGGCATTCGGCGCCTGCATCAGCGCAAACATTCTACTGGTGGCCCTGAACCGGGTGCCGCCTGAGATATACCCGGAGAAAATTTTCATGCTGGGCCCTTTTTTCAGCGGCAAGGGCCTATTCGACTTCTTCAACAAGATTGCCAAGCCTGAAGACATCGATATCATGGTAAAAATGGCGCTCACCCTGAACATGGATATCTATACCGAAAAAGAAAAAAGCCTCATCCGCAGGGCCATAGCAGCGTCAAAGCCGGGAACGACCGACCGGAGCGAGATGAAAAAGATCCTCGGCCGAAAGCTCTACAACGACATCGCGGTGGTGAGGCTCCATCACAGGGATTTCGAGGCCATCAGCCCGGGCGTCATGTTCGGGAAGAACCGGAGCGCGAACTGCAAATATTTCATCCTTCATTCAAAGACCGACAACATCATTCCCTTTTTCGAAGGCAGGAACCTGTCGGACTTCATGAAGAAGAGCGGAATCAGCACCAATTTCCTCGGGTCCGAGTACCTGGAGCACGCGCAGAACCAGGTTTCCGTCACCGGATTCCTCAAGGAGATGAAATACCTGATCCGCTTTTTCGACGAGCTGTTCGAGGGGGACGTGGAGAGGTGAAAATGGGTATTATGATCCAGAGATTGCACGATTTGTTACTCCTGAAAGACTATCATTATAAAATTATAGAAAAAAATGAAAAATTTATTATCGTATGATTTGTAGAAGCTTAGACTATACCTGACACTTCGAGACTGTTCGCTGAACTGTTAAAATTTTTTTTCTGATCATACTTTTTCCCAAATTCCAACCGCAGAAAACGTGCCCTTTTTCGATCGATTCCCGAGCTTTTTTGTAAAAACTTTCCCAATGCCGTCATATTTCCGACAATAACGTGGGTCGCGGTTCGGGTGATGAGTAAGAAAGTATTGCGTGTCGGGTGTCGAGTAAGCGTTCAGGCAACCCCACCTTCCCTTCTGCGGGGACGCTATGGAATAAGAACCACATCTCCCAGAGCATTTATGCCGAAAAAATAGGTTGATTTATTTACTATTAGTGATTTTATGCTATCTTAAAAAATAGGACCGGATACGTGCCGAAGATTTTTGAATGGAATGGGTACAAGTTTTTGTTTTTTTCCAATGAAGGTGATCCGCTGGAGCCGTGCCATATCCATGTGCGGAAAGGCGGGAACCTGGCAAAATTTTGGGTCGCCCCCGAAGTGTATCTGGATTCGTCATGGGGCCTGACTACCAAAGAATTGCATACGTTGGAAAAAGTTATTGAGGAGCATAAAGATTTGATTATGGAGAAATGGGATGAGCACTTTAACCGTTGAGGCGCGGGCGCAGAAGGTGTGGTTTGATGAGTTCAGCATGTGGATCATGTTCACTGACGGACGTCAGCTATCGGTGCCCCTGGCATATTTTCCGCGATTGCATAACGCGACTCCTGAGCAAAGAAATAATTTTGAGATGAGCGGCGGAGGAATCGGCCTTCACTGGGATGAATTGGATGAGGATATACATGTTCCCGGCCTCTTGCTTGGTCGATACGCGAAACAAGCCGGTTGATTCATGCATCTTAAAGCGGTCCAACACGCGACACTCGTTACCCGTTACGCGCCCCTCATCACACGTCACCCGCTACTCGTCACTCGACACACGTCACTCGATCATCAAATCCTCATCCCGACCTCAATAATCGCGCTGTGATTCGTTCCGCCGTACGAATAACCAGGATTCAAAAGGTAAGCCGGGAGCCAGTTTGTGGGATCGTTGAGCAGAGAGACGTTCCCGAGCTTGGTCGCGCTTCTCGGTACCAGATACTGGTATTGATAGGACAGAATAATCACAACCTGGCCCCCGAGCCTCCACATTTGGGGTATGGTGAATTTCAGACCGAGGGATGCGAGGTGCTTGTCGTTGTCCAGGAAATTGTACATGCCGTAGATCAACTGGTTCGCGTTTGAGCCGGAGAGCTTTAACCCCAGTGCGCTGGTCGCGCTTTCAGGAACATACGAGGGAACGTACGAATATCCCATCATGACCGAGAGCCAGGAGAGCGGGGTGTCGTATTTGACGCCCGCCTTGTGCGCGTAAACGTTCCGGTACTTGGGGATGCCGATATAATTGCTCTTGATCATCTTTGAATGGCCCGCTTCGGACCATTGCTCCCAGGTTATGTCGTACGAAAGGGTGACTCCCCATCTGGAGTAGGCGATGCCGCCGGTCAGGGCGTTGGGAGAGTAGTAATCGTAGATCGCGAGGAGCAGGTTCATCTGGATGATGCCGCCTAAAATGGCTGCCGCGGTATCAAAAGGATCGATCTTGAGATCGGTTTTCATGCGGTATGATCCTCCGATATGGAGTCCATCGAGCGCGCTCACCAGTTTTCCCGGGCTCAGGTACACGCCTGCCAGGGCGCCGGGCGAAAATCTCAGATCCATGGTGGACTGGCCGACCGGTATCTGCGCATTGCCGGTAAGCGCGGCGTCAAGAAAGACCCTGCCCTGGCCCGCGAACGACAGGTTCACTCCCACGCCGGCCCCCATGAGGTCGTTGAGGAAGCCCAGGCCCGCGCCGGCAAGGATCATGGCCCGCTGCGCCTCCCTGCCGTAGCTTAAGAAATCGTGGGTGCGCGGGTCAACGTCGTAAACCTTAACCATGCTCCCGTCAGCGTTGATCGCGAGGCCCACGCCCAGGCGGGCGGATGAAATGAAGTCCGGCATCTTGAACAGGACGTTGAGATCAACGGCTGCCCCGAGGGATATATAACCGTACGGATCGATCTTGGCTGCGTTGGTCTCCAGGGGAACATAGCTTCCGCCGCTCTGGCCGAAGCGCTGAATATTGAGCTCCAGCTTGGGAAAAGTATACATAAACCCTATGGCGATCTGGCTCGGATAAATCTTTTCCTTACCCGCATCCTGTCCCGGCTCCGGTTTCTTGAGCTTGAGATCCGCATCTCCAAACTTGGGCGCGGGTTTGCCGGTCAGATCGCGGGTCCTGCCCAGGCCGGCCATGTTGTACCAGACCGATGACCAGTCGCTCACGGTAGCGGCCATGGCGTTGCCGCGGCCGATCCCCTCTGCCGAGAAGCCGTAGGTCTCCGCCATGCTGGCTGCGAAGATATCCGCGGATGAAAAAACGAAAGAAAGAATGACTGAGAGAATGAGCAAATATTTTGACTTCATATCATCACCCGTTGTTTCCTAAAAATAGATGAAGGCGAGGATGAGCATCCTCGCCTTCATCCTGAATATGAGGGCATAAAGCTTCACCCATGCGCCTGCATACAGCAGTCGCCCCCTGTTTCCGCGGCAAGCTCTTCGAAGAACCCGGCTCACCTTAAATGTAACAGTAAAGGGAATGCGTGAGGATTACGCGGACAGGGCCGTCCGAAAAGAGCCCCCTAAATCCCACTTCGACGGGCTCAGTGCGGCGCCCGGAGGGGGACTTAAGACCTTCCCCTGAGAATATCCGCACAATCTTTTTTATTATATCTCCAATTCCTAATAATCGTTCGACTGGAACCCATAGTGATCGTAAATCTCATACAACTGCACCCCGGTCGGGCACTGGGACACGACCTCCGCCATGCTGTTCAACAGCTCCGCCATCAGGTAATAGAACTGCGTATTGGAGCCGCTGATGAGGGAGCTGTTCAGCCACAGGTACAGGTCGTTGATCAGGTCGCCGCTCGAGTAGGGCGCGATCGAGACCGAGTCGAATATGAACGGGATCAGGCCGCCGTCCTTTGAAGCCATCTGCATGCTGTGCAGCAGGGCGCGGTACACGGCGCCCTTGGTCATTCCGTTCGAGAAAGCGTACTGGCTCATAACGTTGTCTACGTTGGGAATCAGGGTCAGATCATAGAGCGTGGTAAAGCCCGATTCTCCTTGCAGCTTCCATGTTGATGCTGACGTATCATAGTAGGCGAGCATCTTGCCCAGGGTGTAGAGGAACCCCTTGATCTGCTCCGGGGTCGGGTTGTGCCGTGCCACCACGTCTAATATGTCGAACAGGTACTCGGATATGCCGTAGGGAGCCCCCTGGACCACGAATTTGTTCAGGAGATCGTTCAGGTCCGTTACGGTATCCGTGAGATCGTTCCAAACCAACGCTCCTGTATCATAGGCGCCATGGAACTGGTTCAGGCCTTTAGTCATATCGGTTCCGTCGGCACCGCCCACAACTTTATTAAGTATCTCGTCAAGGTCCAGGTCAACATACGTGCCGGGATCATTCGGACGGACCCTCTTGGTAAATATCCACTCGGGCGGATCAACCTGTTTGGTGGCGATGCCGATGGTGCCGCCGGAATTGCTCATGTCCTCGTATATCTGGATCGCCTTTGACCTGGCCATCTTCATGCCGCTGGTCAGCTGCTCAAGGCCCTCTAAAAAGCTATTCACTGCGTCCATGTTGACCGGGTCCGGCGCGGCCAAAGTCTCATTAACAGAAGGCCGATCGAGCAGGGTGGGCGTCGACGGATCGCTGTCAGTATACTCGGTCAGCTTCGCGAGCAGGCCGTCTGCGGACCGGTATATTGTATTAGCCGGTTGATACTTCTCAGCCCTGTCCTGAGCTGTATTGGAATCGATCAGCACGGACAAAAACGTCGGTTTGTCTGCAGGCGAATAATAATTTCGCGCCGCGTCTCCGCCGTACCATCCTTTTTCACTCCCTGAACCACTCGTTGAATCTACAAACCCGCTGACATTACAGTCCGGTAAAAGCTCAGCAGAATGTGGATATCGATACCCACTAACGCCTTTGATCCGGGGGAGCCAGCAGTTTTTAGCAACTCCTGCCACATCGGTTATGTCGGACAGATCGTAGTTGAAAAATACGAGCGGCTTCACGAGCGGCTGCAGGCCGGCGAGCATCTTAGCAACCGCGTTGTTGCTTTCGCTCGATTTTATATGGAGGTTCGCGATCAACGCAACCAGGATCGGAATGAGCGAGTTACGTTTTTTCCATACCTTGTCGCCCTGTGTCGACGTGCTCCAAGCGCTGAAACCTGCATCGGTATTTTCACCGTCATTATCAATCCGCTGCGACCCAAGCAGGGAAGTCAGATATGATCTCCCGTTTGAAGTCAGCGTAAGGGTTGCGCTCCGCGGGAACGCAAGCCTTGAGAGCGCTACGATATTATGAGCCACAGCAGCGGGCGTGGCCGTTCCGTTTCCTATCGTACCATTATAAACCTTATCCGCGTCTATTGTTCCAAGTCCCAATGCAGTTTGAGTGGGAGCTGCCAGTATGGTTATACGGAAATCCCCTGGTATGGATGAAGAACCGGAGGTGTTGGCCTTCGCCCATACATTATTGTCCCTGTATTTGCGCGCCATGGAAAGGCCGGTGATGCCGTTTCCCTCAAGAATCTGATATACGCAAGATTCAACCGGCAGTATCTCACACACCCCGGCGATTCCGGCCATGACGTATAGCCACATGGGAATGACCAGCACCATTTTTTTCTCGTTCATGCCCCACTGGAAGTTGCGGAAAACGGCCTCCTCCTGACTCGCGCATTCCCGCTTGTCGTTCGGAATCGATATCTCATTATAGATAAGGCATCCCGCACCAGAGGCGTTGCCGCTCATATCGCTTGGTGTGTAAATATCCTCCTGACCATCATGATTTTTATTCGTGGCAGATTGAATCATATAGTAATCCGTATTCCATGAAGATTTAAACCTGTTCCACCGCTGGGTTGGGCTGTCCGGATCACTTACGTCATAGGAAGCGTTCGGGTCTGCTGGATATGTATACGCCCAAATCCCCCCAGATTTATCAACTTCCGCGTATATTGTACCGTCCGGCCGAAAGTATCGGTATTTATTGGTGCCTATAGATACCGCACCCTGCGTTGAGTAGTATGGCCCCTCACCCTCCCAGCATGCCCTGGCTATATGGGAAAAGGTCCATGAGGCCAGGTCCTTGGTCCCGATGCCGTTCGCAGTATAGGGAACGTATTCATCTGGATCGTTCCCTCCGCCACCACTTGTGTTTCCACCTGTGGAACTGCCGAAGTCGCCGGCGCTCGGTCCGCTTAAAAATTTGAGGACCGGATATTCCCAGGTATATGCGAATTTATAATTATCTTTATCGGCCCGGCCAAAACTTCTTTTGCTCCTGAACACCCTGTTGCGGCCGTCGCTCTGCCCTTTGTTCACGCCTCTATCGGCGCCGCTATCGTCGAAAAGCAGGTCGTAAGTGTTCTTAAATGATAAGCTATCCGAAACCGAGGTCATGGAGAAGAGCGAATCATTGAGAGTAAGATAACCGGTATGTTCGCCGTGCCCGTGCTTGTTTCCATTGCAAACGCCAGTCGTACACGACTCATTGGTATTGGTTCCCAATTCCCTCGCATTGTCTAGATGTTTGTATCCGAAATTACCGGTTATAGCGCCTAAATAGAGCAGATGCTCCAGATGGCTCTGCCGGTACGCGGACGACGTTCTCCGGTCGCGGCCGTACGCGTCGTAGCGAATCAGGTCGTATATCGATTCCTTGAGCTGGGTCTGGTCCCAGTTGATGTATATATCGTCTATGTGCTTTATGACATTGGTAAGGGGATAGTCCTGCGAGGCCGCTCCCATGGATGGATACACCATGGAGCTGTACCGGTCGTCGCGCTGGAACAGGCCGCCGGAAAGGGTGAGAAGCTCCCGCAGGGTTTCCCTGAGCTCCGAATTGGAAAAGAGATTGTCAGGATTATCAGTATTATAGATATTCTGATTTATATCAGTATTGGAAGTGTTGACCGCAGTGCCGTATGCGGCGCTGCCGGTGCCGGCGGTGAAAAAGTTCGACATGTTCCAGATAAGCCGCTTGATTATTTCCTTGTCTTCAGCGCTGTCCAGAAGGCCGTTCAATTTATCAATCGTATCATACATGGATAAGCGGTCCACCGTCTCTCCGTTGAGAAGCTTGAACACGCCGTACATGAGGGAGTGCATACCCTTTGCCATGTTGCCGAGGTTTGAATTGACTCCGCCCGGCATGTCCCCGTAATTCGTTATGAGCGTATCATTGCCGGCATCAAGCGGCGAGCCGTTCAGATTGATCCACATGGGGTAATCCCCCAGAACCATAGGGGTCGCGACCAGCTTGGCCAGATCGGTAAAATTGGTATTGTCCTTTACTATCTTCAATGAAGATATGTCGCCGAGGCCGCATCCGGTAAGATCCGCTTTATCGGAATCACATACCCATGAAGTCCCCCCGTAACCTGTGTTTTGATACATTGTTACCTTGTATCCGGACGGAACTTTTATTGAACTAATGCTATCATCAAGAAGACCAATGGCAGCGGCATTGGAATAATTCCCCTCTTTCAGTTTCACCGTACTTCCGGTTTCGCCATAGTTTTTATCGGTATAAAACGCCGGCATGTACAGCTCTTCCATGAAATCCTGAATCTCCTGATCGTTCTTGAGCAGCAAATACGGCAGAACCTTGTTCAGTATTCCGATCACGCTCGAGCCCACCTTGGGCGTGCCTCCGCCCGCGTTTCTGGTGATCTCGTCAAGGAAGGCATAAAAGTTTTGAAGGTGATCCTCAGGGCTTCCGCCCAGCTCGGGATCTGAATAAAAAGTCTTGATGTTATTGTTGACGTAAAACCGTTCGCTCGGGTCGATCATAAGGCTCAGGGTTCCTTTGAGATTATCGAGAAGCCCCAGGCCCGGAGAGTTCGCGGACGATAGTAAATAGCCGAGAATGGACAAAAACTCGGAAGTACCCGGAATATCATCCCGCATCATGTCCGCGAGGACCTGGTTGCCGGTGGTTCCGGGCACGCTGTCCCACGCTGCTTTGAGCGCCGGATACCCGTCGAAAAGATGGAAGATATTAAACGGGGGATCGGGCTCGTTGGTCTGGAAATCGGGCAGGTCGCTCTTCGAGCACCCGGTTAACGCCGATATAATCAGGACGGCGCTGCATAAAAAGACATAAAGCTTTTTCATGACGATCCTCCCTTCGGCCGCCTAAATCCCACTTCGACGGGCTCAGTGCAGCACCCGGAGGGGGACTTAAGAGCTTTCTTCAAATGGACATCGATTCTGGCCCCGCCGCATCAAGCGGCGTTAAAAAAGCACGTAATTTTATATAACAGGTTCAATGTTATAACATTGAATCCATTGATTAAGCAGCGTTAAAAGGCAGTATTTCCTGGGCTAAATTGAGATAATTTCCGTTAATAATACTCTCGATTGTAACCAAAAGTGAAAATATTATTCTTTGTATAATTGGAATTTTGCATCGAGACGACATCAGCGAAACAAGCCGATAATTCAACTGCTCGCGGGCATTAAAAATTGTCAATAAAAAAACTGAGAATTCAGTTTTTTTCTTAAAAAAATCAACGCTTTTCCTTAAAAATTCTTTATTATACAAAAATATATATTTGTATATTCCCCCTAATATGAAGGCGGGGATGCGCATCCCCGCCTTCATATTAGGCATCTCGACCCTTGATTCTCGACACCCGACCCACGTCACTCGACACTCGTCAGAATCACATCCGCGCACCGTATCCCGTCCACCGCCGAGCTCACGATCCCTCCGGCGTATCCGGCCCCCTCGCCCACGGGGAAAAGCCCTTTCACGGAAACCGACTGGAGATCCGCTCCCCTGGTCACGCGCACCGGGGATGAGGTTCTGGTTTCAGCGCCGATCAGAACTGACTGGTCAGTTATAAATCCCTTCATGACCGCACCGAAATGCCGCAGTCCCAATGCGAGCTCATCCGCGATCCAGTCCGGTAAAAAGGCTCTCAGGTCTGCGGGCCGCACGCCGGGCAGGTACGATACCGGCGGCAGATCCGGATCGATCCTGCCCTGCAAAAAGCAGGTGACCCGCTGAGCCGGAGCGGTAAAACGGCCGCCTCCCTCGGTAAACGCCTTTTGCTCGATCATCCTCTGGAAGGCGATCCCTCCGGCAGCATCATGATCGTAATCTTCAGGCGCGACCGTTACCACTATTGCGGAGCTGGAAAAGGGAAGGTTTCGCCTGGACGGGCTCATGCCGTTCACGCACAGCAGGCCGCTCTCCGAAGAGGAATTGATGACCCTGCCGCCGGGGCACATGCAGAAGGAGTACACACCCCGTCCGGTTGCGCGGTTGTTAAACGATAGCCGGTAATCCGCAGCCGGCAATATTTCCCTGAAGGGCGAATCCCCGTACTGGATGGCGTTTATCAGCTCAGCCGGGTGCTCGATTCGTACGCCCACGGCAAAGCCCTTTTTTTCAAGCGCTATCCCCTTTTCACGGAGCAGGGCATACGTATCCCGGCTCGAATGGCCGGCAGCCAGCACCAGGCGCGATCCGGCGAGCTCGTTCCCCTTTGAGGTGACGATGCCGGCAACCGCTCCGTTATGAATGATGATGTCCTCTACTGATTCATTGAAGCGGATCAGCGAGCCGCTCTCCAAAATCTTCTGCCTGATATTCCGCACTATCACTCTGAGCCGGTCGGTCCCGACGTGCGGCTTGGCGTCGTAGAGGATTGACGAGGGAGCGCCGAGCTCGACCAGCTTATCAAACAGCCACGCGATCTCCGGCCTTCCCGTGCGCGTGACGAGCTTCCCGTCGGAGTAGGCGCCTGCCCCTCCCTCGCCGAAGAGCACGTTGCTCTGCTCGTTCAATATCCCGCTTTTTTCAAGAATCTCAATATCCTTCATCCGCTCTTCAACCCGCTTGCCCCGCTCGAAAATCTCGACCCTGCACCCTGCCTCGATAAGCCGGAGAGCGCAGAAGAGGCCGGCAGGCCCCGCCCCCACGATAAGCACCGTGTCCTTCATGTCTCGTTTGACGATTACAGGGAATTCAACCGCCTTATACACGGATATATCGTTATCTTGAAGAAGGACTGCAGCCTTGTCGTCCGGAACCTCGATTGCCACGCGATACCGGTACACTATTCTCTGTTTGTTCCGGGCATCAAGGGACTTCCGGAGGACGGTGCAGTCAAAATCAAAATCGATGCCGTACCGTTCTTTGATTGCCGCCGGTAGGGGCGATTCATGAATCGCCCCTACATCCTGGCCGGGGAAGAGGATAATGTTGTCGATGACGAGCTTCATGGGAAATTTTATCAGGATTAATTCTTTATCCTGCTCATTCTGTCAAATGATTCCCAATTTTTCGGGTTATCAATAATGTATTGCCTGATTCGATTTAATTCGTTTTCATCACGAATGACGTGTTCGTAATAATTGCGTTGCCATAATTTCCCCATGTGTTTATTTTTCGATTTAAATATTTATGGATTATTCGCCCGGCGTGAATATTATCCTGCATTTCATCTCTTTAAGGCCATTTTCCTTTTTTATTCCGTCGAATATCAGATTGAACAACGGATCCACGCTTTCGACGGGCTTTGTTTTATCGTCAGGCGCACCTTTCATGAGCCACCGGACGACGATAAATTCAATGGTGCCGAGTATCGCCGATCGGACGAAATGCGGATTAATATCATTCTTAAATTCGCCGGATTCCATTCCCTCCTCGATAGTTTTAATTATTATCTGGTAATACTCGCGGAGATTGTTATATACCTCCGTTTCCATGAATTTCCGGTTCGTTCTGAGGATCATGAGCGATATTGCGGCGAATTCCGCATTATCCTGGTAATAGGACAACATATGATAAATTATTCCCCGCAGCTTGTTGCCCGCTCCCTTGATATAATGCAGGTGATCGTTCAGGATGTTTTTTGCATTCTCGATGTTTTCCCCCGGTATTGAAAAAAGCAGGTCTTCTTTTGAGGTAAAATATTCGTATATCGTTGCATCGGAAATCCCGGCCTGCTTTGCAACATCGGATATGGTTGAGTTCTGGAAATCCTTTTTGGAAAAAACCTCCTCGGCCGCCTTGATTATCTGTTCCCTTCTGTTTTCTTTTTTTGTTTTGATTTTCATTTTTTCATTCCATCCACGTTCATCCATGACTAATTAAAATTCAGAAATCCGAAGTATTAACTCGATTCAGGCGAATTTTATTATTATCTCTTACTCCCTCCCTCTACATGGGGGAGGGTTGGGGGTGGGGGTTGATAAATTTATGGCGAATAGGTGACTTGTATGCCCCAAACGCCTATTTCACCCTCCCCTAACCCCTCCCCTCAAGGGAGGGGAACTGCTTTGATTAAAAATCACCTAACTCAAGTATTTACTATTTCGGCGCCATTCTTAACGCGCCGTCGAGCCGTATCGTTTCACCGTTGATCATGGTATTCTCAATAATGCTCAGAACCATTAAGGCAAACTCGTCAGGCCGTCCCAGCCGTGAAGGAAAAGGAACGCTCTGGCCGAGAGATATCCGGACGTTTTCGGGAAGCGAAGCCATCATCGGCGTATCAAAAAGGCCGGGCGCAATAGTTACGTTCCTGATGCCCAGGGAAGCGAGATCTCTCGCGATGGGCAGGGTCATGCCGACGATCCCGCTTTTTGAGGCTGCGTACGCGGCCTGGCCGATCTGGCCGTCGAAAGCCGCAACAGAAGCCGTATTGATTATGACTCCCCGTTCGCCGTCCGGTCCGGGCGTATTATTTGATATTTCAGCGGCGAAAAGCCGGGCAACATTGAACGTGCCGACAAGATTGATCCTTATTACCTTTTCAAAATCCGGGAGAGGCATCGGGCCGTTTTTACCGGTCGTCCTTCCAGCAATGGTTATACCCGCGCAATTCACCGCAACATTTATTTTACCGAACTTTTTAATTGAAGCGCGCAGGGCATTCGATATGTCGGTTTCGCTGGTAACGTCAGTTTTTTGATATACGACGGATTCGCCCAGTTCCTTCTCCAGTTTTTTTCCTTTTTCATCATCGAGATCAAAAATAGCGGCTTTTCCGCCGTTGGAAATTAAAGCCCTCACCACTCCTTCACCAAGCCCTGATGCGCCGCCGGTAACAATAGCTCTCACATCTGAAATTTTCATGATTTTTTCCTTTAATGATTCATATTTAGAGACTGTCTGAAAAGCCCCTCAACCCTGCCGGAGGGGGCTGATATTAATTACTGGATATCATGTGCTATTTTTTAAACTTATTGTCCACCAATTTATTAGTTATAATAAGAAAAATCGATTAAAATTATTATTAATCTATAATACTATTATTCTAAATAAAATAATAGTATGTAAATTGATGTATTTTATGTTTTATTATATAAAAATAACTTGTAATTTATATTGATATTAAAAAATGTATCAATATATTTCTTAGCCCCCCTCTGGGGGGTTTGGGGGCATAAGAGAATGAAATGTGTGTAGTAGTAGTTAGCTTTGGGAGGTAGGGGAGGCCCTGGCCTAAATTGTGGATAGAAATTAGCTCCGGGGGAGTCGGGGTGCCTTTCAGACAGTCCTTAGCTCGAGTAAATATTAAGGAGATATTTCATGGATAATAAAGACGTAGTAATTGTATCGGGGTGCAGGACCCCGATCGGGAGCTTCGGCCAATCCTTGAAGGATATACGGGCATACGAACTCGGCGCCCTGGTGATGAAGGAAGCGATCAGCAGGGCCGGAATTTCTTCCGATATGCTCGATGACGTTATATTCGGAGACTGCGTACAGTGCTGCGACGAGGCTAATACGGCCCGTACCGCCGCGCTCAAGGCGGGAATACCGGTGGAGGTTCCGGCGGTTACGATTCAGCGCCAGTGCGCCTCCGGTATGCAGGCCACGATATTCGGCTCCCAGCAGATCATCTCCGGCGATTCGGATATCGTGCTGGTGGGCGGGGTCGAATCCATGAGCAACGCGCCCTACGTTTTAAAAAAGGCCCGCTGGGGCGCCAGGCTTACGCACGCGGAAATGACCGATGCCATGTGGGAATTGCTTCATTCCGGCAGCGGATTGCTGGGCAATGCGTATATCATGGGAGTTACCGCGGAAAACCTGGCTGAAAAATATAATATCACCAGGGAGGAACAGGACCAGCTTGCATTTGAAAGCCATAAAAAAGCCCTCGCGGCAATCGATTCCGGAAAATTTAAGGATGAAATAATTCCCGTGCCGATTCCTCAGAAAAAGGGCGAACCCAAAATGTTCGATACGGACGAACATCCGAGAAGAGACATATCACGAGAAGGCCTCGCGCTTCTGAAGCCCGGATTTAAAAAGAACGGCACGGTAACGGCCGGCAACGCCTCCGGACTCAATGACGGGGCCGCCGCCATGATAATAATGTCGGCAAAAAAGGCGAAAGAACTCGGCGTGAAGCCCCTTGCGAGGATTGCCGCCAATGCGCTGGCGGGGGTTGAACCGCACCTCATGGGATACGGCCCGGTCCCCGCAGTCAAGAAGCTGTTAAAGAAGACGGGTAAAAATTTAAACGACATGGATCTCATGGAATGCAACGAAGCGTTTGCCGCCCAATACCTTGCCTGCGAAAAGGGACTCGGGCTCGACCGCTCGAAAGTCAATGTAAACGGGTCGGGCATAGCGCTCGGGCACCCCGTAGGATGCACCGGTGCCAGGCTCATCATATCGCTGATGAACGAGATGAAAAAAAGAAGGTCAAAGCACGGTATTGCAACGCTCTGCGTCGGCGGCGGAATGGGCGCAGCAGTGCTTATCGAAAATATATGAGGATACGACGGCAGCGGCGTAATTGCGGCTGAATCTGATTATCCCGGAGATAGTCCATGGCAAGTCTGTTAGTCGATAAAAAAGATGTGGATTTTGTTCTGTTCGAACAGTTCGACATCATGGATCTGACGAAAAAACGAATGTTCGAAAATTTCTCGAAGGCCGAGTTCGACATGGTTCTCGACCAGGCTCTTAAATTCGCGGAGGACGAGCTTGCGCCCACCAACAGGGACGGCGACCGCATCGGCGCACAGTGGGACAAGGGCAAAGTCACCGTCCCCCCGTCATTTCACAAACCCCTGAAACTTTATGCCGAGCAGGGATGGGTTTCGGCATGCGACGCTCCCGAAGTGGGAGGGCAGGGGCTGCCGATCGCGCTATTCACCGCGGCGAATGAGATGTTCCATGCCGCGAACACCGCCCTCAATCTGTATCCGAGCCTCCCCCACGGCGCCGGAAAGCTGATCGAACTCTACGGGACCGAAGATCAAAAGAAAAAATATCTCGAAAAGCTGTATACGTACGAATGGGCCGGGAGCATGTGCCTTACCGAGCCCGGCGCGGGCAGCGACCTCGCCCATATATCGACCAAAGCGGTTAAAATCGACGACACCCATTATAAAATCACCGGCCAGAAGATCTTCATAACCGGCGGGGACCATGACTTCACGGATAATATCATCCACCCGGTGCTGGCCAGAATTGAAGGCGACCCTGCCGGAGTAAAGGGCATTTCGATCTTCATCGTTCCCAAATACCGCGTGGACGACAACGGGAACGTGGGGGAATTCAACGATGTGGTCTGCCCGGGAATAGAGCATAAAATGGGACTCAGGGGCTCGGCGACGTGCCAGTTGAGCTTCGGGGACAGCGGCAGCTGCATAGGCGAGCTCCTCGGCGAACCGCGCCAGGGTATACTGATCATGTTCCACATGATGAACGAGGAGAGGCTGAACGTGGGCGTGCAGGCGCTGGGGCTATCGTCGACCGCATACCTGCATGCCCTCCAATACGCCAGGGAACGGCTGCAGGGAGCGGATATCGGCCAGAAAGGACACTCCACGGTCCTCCTTCCGATCATTAATCATCCTGACATAAGAAGGTCGCTCCTCTGGATGAAATCATACGTCGAGGGCATCAGGGCGCTGAACTATTACGCCGCCCTGTGCATAGACAGGCGGAATGCCGAGCAGGACGAAACCCTTAAAAACGCGGCAGGGGCCCTGGTCGATTTTTTGACTCCCGTGAGCAAGGCGTACTCCAGCGACCGGTCCTGGGAGATCTGCGAGCAGGCCATTCAGGTATTCGGCGGATACGGGTACTGCGGCGATTATCCGGTGGAGCAGTTCGCGCGCGACAGCAAGATAACGTCGCTGTACGAGGGCACCAACGGCATACAGGCAATCGATCTGCTGCAGCGGAAGGTCCCCCTGTTGAAAGGCGTGGTTTTCAAATACCTGACGGGCGAGATCGACGGAGCGATCAATGCCGCCATGGCCGTTCCCGATCTCGTCCCGCTTGCGGAGCGGGTAAGGGACGCGAAAAAGAGCTGCATCACCGCGGCGAATTACCTGACAAATATGATCACGGAAGGAAGAATTCAACAGGCATTTATAAGCGCTACGCCGTTTCTCGAGGTCGTGGGCGATACCGTACTGGGGTGGATGCACCTGTGGCAGCTTACGATCGCTCATAAGAAATTCCAGGCGTTGTGCGGCGAAAAAAACGCGCGGACGCCGGGGGAACAAAAAAAACTGATCGGCGAGAATGCGGACGCCGCGTTTTATTCCGGGAAGATACACTCGGCACGTTTTTTCATCAATAAAATACTGCCGATCGTGGAGGGTAAGGTAAAATCCATCATGGTGGAAGACTATTCGCCCCTGGAGATCGAAGATCGCGCGTTCGGTGAAGAGACAAAAAAATAAGTCGTGAAGGGTAAGCCATGTTAAAAGATACCGATGCCGTCATAGTCAGCGCCGTGAGAACGCCCCTCGGCTCGTTCGGCGGGAGCCTGTCGAAAATCAGCGCCACCGATCTCGGCGCGCTCGTCATACAAGAGGCGGTCGCCAGGGCCTCGATCGAAAAAAGAGACGTACAGGAGGTGATTATGGGCATGGTGCTCCCCTGCGGTTACGGTCAGAACCCGGGAAGGCAGGCGGCCATCAAGGCGGGCATCCCCATGGAAGCCGGCGGACTCACGATCAACAAGGTCTGCGGCTCGGGCCTCATGTCGATAGCCCTGGCCTCGGAGTTAATTAGATCAGGGTATACGGAGATCGCGGTCGCGGGCGGGATGGAGAATATGAGCATGGCCCCTTTCTACACGCCTTCCGCGAGATGGGGGGCGCGCATGGGAGACGTTAAATTGGTAGACCACATGGTGCACGACGGCCTCTGGGACGTCGTGAATGATTTTCATATGGGGATCAGCAACGATATCATATCCGAGAAATGGGGGATAAGCCGCGAGGACCAGGACCTGCTCGCTTTCAGGTCTTACGGAAAAGCCCTAAAAGCGATTGAAGACGGAAAATTCAGGGACGAGATCCTGCCGGTGTCGGTGAAGGAAAAAAAAGGCGAACGGTTATTCGATACCGACGAGTGCCCGAGACCGACATCGCTTGAGGTCCTTTCCAAAATGAAGCCCGCGTTCCGGAAAGACGGGTATGCGACCGCGGCGAATTCCTCCGCCATAAGCGACGGGGCGTCCGCGGCGGTCGTGATGAGCTGCAAAGCCGCCAGGGAGCGGGGGATACGGCCGCTGGTCAAGATCATCGCCTCCGGGTCCGCCGGGATAGAGCTCAAGCACGTGCTCGCCGCCCCGATCAATTCAATCCCCAAAGTGGCGCGGAAGGCGGGCATTGATATCCAAAAAATCGATATTCATGAGCTCAATGAGGCGTTCGCGGGCTCTTCCGTATGCGTCATGCGCGTGCTGAACCTCGACGAGGCGCGGGTAAACGTCAACGGCGGATCCATAGCCCTGGGGCATCCCATCGGCGCGTCCGGAGCGCGGGTGCTCACGACGCTGATCCATGAGATGAAGAGGAGAAACGCGGTCCTGGGCCAGGCGTCGCTCTGCCTGGGCGGCGCTGAAGCAGTTACCATGATTGTTGAAAATGTGTAAACGGGATTTTCCATAAGGGACGCTCCGATGAAACCGCTCTTAACGCAAGAACAGATGATGATACGGGAAATGGCGCACGAATTCGCACGCACCGAAATCGAGCCGTTCGCGCAGGAATATAACCTGAAGGGTGAATTCCCCGAGGCGATAATCGGGAAGCTCGGCAGGCTCGGGCTGTTCGGAATGATGGTGCCCGAGCGTTACGGGGGCTCCGAGGCCGGAGCGGTGAGCTACAGCCTCGCTCTGCAGGAGATCGCTTATTCATGCGCCTCCGTGGCGGTGACGCTGAGCGTAACGAACCTGACCGCCGAGCCCCTTCTGAATTTCGCGACCGAAGCGCAGAAGGAAAAGTTTCTGCGTCCGCTCGCTTCAGGGGAGCACATCGGCGCTTTCGCGCTGACCGAGCTTGAGGCGGGATCCGACCCCTCCGCACTAAAGACATCCGCCGTAAAAAGGGGAGGCCGGTATATTGTAAACGGCGCAAAGCAGTTTATCACGAACGGCGCGTATGCCGGGGTTATTATCCTCATTGCCCGGACCTCGCCCGAAAAAAACGGGCTTACCGCCTTTATCGTTCCGAAAGGCGCGAGGGGATTGAAGGTGGGGAAAGACGAAAAAAAGATGGGACTCAACGCGTCAAACACCGTGGAAATTTTATTTGAAGACTGCGAGCTCCCGGAGGACCTGGTACTGGGGAAGGAGGGCATGGGCCTGAAGATCGCGCTCAGCGCCCTGGACAGCGGAAGGATCGGCATAGCTTCCCAGGCCGTGGGGATGATACGGGCGTGCCTTCACGAGGCTCTGGAATATTCAAAGGAGAGAAAACAGTTCGGCAAGGCGATCATCAAGCACCAGTCAATCCGGAACATGCTTGCCGATATTGCCGTGGATTACGAGGCGGCCGGCCTGCTTGTCTTGAACGCCGCATCGTTAAAGGACGACAGGAAGAGCCTCTCTATGGAGGCGTCCATGGCGAAGCTATTTGCGACCGAGGCGTTAAACAGGTGCGCATACAAGGCGCTGCAGGTGTTCGGCGGGTACGGGTACACCAAAGATTACAAGATTGAAAGAATATACAGGGACGCGCGGGTCACGACCATTTATGAGGGGACGTCTGAAATCCAGAGAATGGTGATTGCGCGGGAGTTGGAAAAAATGTAGGTGTTTTATCGCAAATTTAATTTATTCGACCTAGGCGAATCTTAGTCATGATATCCCCTCCCTTGATGGGAGGGGCTAGGGGAGGGTGAGATAAGTGTTTTTGCAATACAGAAATTATTTATTTGTCATAAATATAGCACCCCCACCCCAACCCTCCCCCATTAAGGGGGAGGGAGAGGCCCGCATAATTGAAAAACGCCTAACTTAGGTAATTTAAAAAATAGGGAAAGAGATACGATCTATGAAAAAAAATGAGCACAACATGACGGATTACAAAGCGACCTACGATAATTTCAAATGGAATGTTCCCGAATATTACAATTTCGCCCTTGATGACTTTGATAAATGGACCGGCGATAAAACGAAGACCGCCCTGGTCACCGTTTCAGAGGATGGTACCCGGGCATCGAAACTTTCATTCTGGGAGCTCTCGATGCGCGCGGGCAAGTTTGCGAACGTCTTGAAAAAAATGGGCCTGAAACGGGGCGACAGGATTTTCCTTATGCTCCCCCGCTCAGAGGAATGGTATATCGCGATGCTAGGGATGATCAAGTCGGGGGTAGCGGCCATGCCCACCCCGAACCTGGTGACAGGCCACGACATCGACTACCGGATCAACAGCGCCGGTGCGGTTATGGCCCTGACGGACGCCGAAGGCGCGGCAAAGGTCGACGCGGCCAGAGACAAGATCCCCGGATTGAAACACAGGATGGTTATCGGCCAGTCCCGTCCGGGGTGGGAGTCCTTTGAGAAACTGATGGATGAATCGCCGCGCGAATTCAATCCCGACGATTTCGGCGGCAAGACCAGGAGCACCGATCCTATGCTGATCTATTTCACCTCAGGCACCACCGGCAACCCGAAGATGGTGCGCCATATCCAGGCGTACGCCCTTTCCCACATAGTCACGGCCAAGTTCATCCAGGACCTCCGGCCGACCGATATCATATGGGTGCACGCGGACACCGGCTGGGCAAAAGCGGCATATGGGAAAATATTCGGGCAATGGATCATCGGCGCAACCGTCATGCAGTGGAAGATGGGCGCCAAGTTCGAACCGAGGTATATACCTGAGATCATCCAGAGATTCGGGGTCACGGTCTTCTGTGCGCCCCCGACCGCGTACAAGCTTTTGATAGGCCAGCTTGACCTTGCGAAATACGACTGGAAGGAGCTCCGCCATTGCCTTTCAGCGGGCGAGCCGCTGAACCCGGAGGTAATCAAGTCGTGGAAAGAGAAAACGGGCCTGTACATATACGATTATTACGGGCAGACGGAAACCATCCCCCTGGTGGCCAACTATGCGTGCCTCCCGATACGGGCGGGAAGCATGGGAAAGCCCACGCCGGGACATATAGTAGAGATACTCGACGACGACTGCAACCCCGTTCCGGTGAATGAAGAGGGACACATTGCCGTAAAGGTGAAGCCCGTCAACCCGCCGAGCATATTCGAGGGGTACTGGAAAGCCGAATCCGGCGCGTCTTTTGTAGGCGACTGGTATTTTACCGGGGACCGGGCCTATAAAGATGAGGATGGATATTTCTGGTTCGTGGGCAGGTCCGACGACCTCATTAAATCGAGCGGATACCGTATCGGGCCATTTGAAGTGGAAAGCGCTCTTCAGGAACATAAAGCAGTGATGGAGAACGCCGTGATCGGCGTACCGGATGACTTGAAGGGGCAGATCGTCAAGGCATTCGTGGTGCTCAGACAGGGATATGCAGGCGGTCCGGAACTGGTGAAAGATCTTCAAGAACATGTAAAAAAAGTAACCGCCCCGTATAAATATCCGCGTGAAATCGAGTTCGTGAGCGAGCTGCCGAAAACCATTAGCGGCAAGATACGGCGCGTTGAGCTGCGCAAGATGGAGAAAGAAAAAAAAGCGCGTGCTTGAAATAACATCCCTTGTCGTGGACGGCGGGTTTCTCGCCTAGGGCAGGCGACCGGGCTGCATTCTCCACAGTATAAAAAATCCTTGCAATATCATCGGGCAGTTGCGCATATGCTGGTCTATCCATCGGATTGCCGGCCGGACGAGCCTATGAGCGATAAAAAAATCACGATATACGACACGACCCTGAGAGACGGCGCGCAGACCGTGGGGATATCCTTTTCCCTGAACGACAAGCTCCTTATCGCCGGAGCGCTCGACCGGCTGAGGATCGATTACATCGAGGGCGGGTGGCCCGGGTCCAACCCCAAGGACGACCAGTTCTTCAAGGAGATCAGAAAAGAAAAATTGCGCCATGCGAAGGTGGTCGCCTTCGGCTCGACCCGGCACAAGAGCCTCGCCTGCGCGAAAGACAAGCTCATCCAGGCCCTGGTCGTTTCAAAGGCCGAGATCATAACCATAGTGGCCAAGACCTGGGACTTCCACGTCACCCACGCCCTGAACATCGGCTTACAAGACAACCTCAGGCTCGTGTACGACACGATCGCCTACCTGAAGGACAAGGGGCGTGCGGTGTTCTTCGATGCCGAGCATTTCTTCGACGGATACAAGGCGAACCCCGACTATTCCCTTCAGGTAATCGACAAAGCCTTGAGCGCCGGCGCGGACATGATCGTGCTGTGCGACACCAACGGCGGCACCATGCCCGAGGAGGTGCGGCGGATCATTGAGGAGGCAAAGCAGGGCATACCGGCGCCGATCGGCGTCCACTTCCACAACGACGCGGGCATGGCTGTGGCGAACTCCCTTGCTGCGGTCCGGGCCGGAGCGGTCTCGGTCCAGGGCACGGCGAACGGGTACGGCGAGCGGTGCGGCAACGCCAACCTCATGACCCTTGTCCCGAACCTGGTCCTCAAGCTCGGGTGCAGATGCGGCGCGGAGCAATCCCTGATCCATCTCACCGAGGTGAGCAGGCTCATCAGCGAAACCGCAAACCTCGCCCATGACGAGAGGGCGCCCTACGTTGGCGTGAATTCCTTCGCCCATAAGGCCGGCTTCCATGTCTCCGGCCTCCAGAAAAACACAAAGACCTACGAGCACGTGGACCCGGACCGGGTGGGGAACCGCCGGAAGGTGCTCGTTTCAGAGCTTTCCGGCAAAAGCAATATCTTATTTAAGGCCAGGGAGCTGGGCATAGACCTGAAAAACCGGGTGGCGCTTCCGGCGGAATTATTGCAGAAAATCAAGGATCTGGAGGAGCAGGGCTTTCAATTCGAGGCTGCCGAAGGCTCATTCGAGCTTTTGCTCAGGGAGGCCGCGGGAGAGTACAAGCCGTTCTTCACGCTCAAGGGGTTCCGCGTTATAAGCGAAATGGCGGGATCGAAAAAGCTCCTGTGCGAGGCAACCATCAAGGTGGAGGTGGACGGGGTAATCGAGCACACGGCCGCCAACGGCTACGGCCCGGTAGAGGCGCTCGACAACGCGCTCCGGAAGGCGCTTGAGAAATTCTATCCGGAAATCAGGGAGATACAGCTTTCAGATTACAAGGTGCGGGTCCTGAATGAAAAGGGCGGCACCGGCTCGGCGGTACGGGTTCTCATCGATCAGAAAAGAAAAACCGAGCACTGGGGCACGGTGGGCGTATCAACCGACATTATCGAAGCCTCCTGGCAGGCCCTGGTCGACGGCATTGAGTACATGCTCTTTAAAAAGAAGGAAAAGACCACGAAGAGAAAAAAGTCTTGAAATTTAACGGGAGAAGTCAGAGGATTAAGCATATGATAATCAATACCATAAAAAAATTATCGCTCGTTCTGGCCGCCGGCGCCCTGCTGCTGGCCGCCGGCTCCCGCGCGTATCCGTGGGAGCGGTACGACAGCGTTATCGCCGTGGTCAACGATAGTACGATCCTCGAGAGCGACGTTGACAACAAATTCGGCCAGCTTGTAAAATTCAAGCAGATACGCAAAGACCGGTACTCCCTTGAAAAGAGCAGGATCCTCGACAAGTTTATCGAAGACGCCCTCATACTGGAGGCCGCGACCGAGGAAGCCATAGTCGTGAACGACAAGCGCGTGCTTCTGCAAATCGAGGAGTTCATGCGGCAGTACTTTGCGCCGAAAATCCAGGATAAAAAAAAGCTCGATAAATTCATATCAAAAATGATAAGCAGGCTTGCAAAGAAGATCAACGACGAGCCGGTGATTATAGAGGATAAGGAGATCGACGCGCAGCTCGACGCGTTCATCAATTTCCTCGAAACGAAAAACCAGCTCCCGTTCAGGGACTCTTTTGAAGAAATACGCTCCCACATCAGGAAGGAGCAGGTCATGTCCATAGCCATCGGCGTCACGCCGCCTTCCAAGGAAGAAGCCACGGACTGGTTCAAAAAAAACAAGGGCCACCTGGGAGACGAGGTCTGGATCAAGCATATCCTCATACGGCCTGCCGGGGGCTCGTTCACGGCCGAGCGTGACGCGAACCGGAAGATATCCGAAATCAGGGAAAAGATCGTCGCCGGCGGATCCTTTGAAAATCTGGCCGGCAACTTATCGCAGGATTACGAGACTGCGGCAAAAGGCGGGGACGTCGGATGGAAAATGCTCGCGGAGATGGACCCCAATTTTGCCGGACACGTCAATACCATGAGAACCGTCGGCCAGATATCCCCGGTCTTTAAATCAGGGTACGGATACCACATCGTCAAGCTCATGGGCAGGCGTTCCCTCACCTACGACAGGGTTGAGCGGCTGATCATGTATAAGCTCTACAATGAAAACATGCAGCACCAGTTCAGGAAATGGGTGATGAAGAAAAAAAAGGAATCCGATATTCTGATATTCATGAAGGAATACATCCAGGTGTAGAAGGCGAGGATGCCATCCTCGCCCTCATGTTGCGTATTCTCGCCTTCGGTGCAAGGAGATAGACCCATTTGAATTCAAACATACTCATATACATAGAAAACGCCTCCGACGACCGGGATCTCACCTTTGCCGGCAGCTTCCTGGCGGAGAAGCTCTCCGCAGCGCTTAAGAAGCTCGACAACACGGGCGAGATTTTTTACTCAGCCCCTTCAGCATATTCCGGAAGGCTCTCCGGAGATAAAAACTGCTTTATCCGGACCGGGCTTGACGACATCGGATTCTGGAAGGATATGTTTTCCCGCACCGGATCGGATCACCTGTGCAAGATCCATGCGGAATCGCCGTTTCTCGACGCTTCCCTGATCCGGGAGATGGTCGACCTGCATCTGAAATACCTCGCGGAATTCACCTTTTCGGAAAATCTTCCCCCCGGCTTTTCCGGTGAGATCATAGCCAAGGATCTCATCGCATCGATACCGGAGCTCGCGGAGAAAACCCTTCCTTTAAATCAGGTGATCAAGTCGAACATCAATCAGTTCGACATTGAGCTCTACTATGCGGACCCGGATATCAGAGACAAGCGCCTTTCGTTCCTCGCCGGCGACAAGCGGGACAAAAAAATCATGGAGAATATCTTCTCCTCGGTCAACAAGATCCCCGCCTATTCTGAAATCAGGGACGTGATTGAAAAAAATCCCGAGGTACTCTACATCGGGCCCTCATACCTTGAGGTGGAGCTCACCGGCGCGTGCGACCTGGACTGCCTCTACTGCTACCGGAATACCCTTAAAAAGCCTCACCCGGACATGGACGCGGAGCTATTAAAAAAAATAATCGGCCAGATGCGGTCGTTCGATCTTCCCTACACCGTATGCTACGGCGGATCCGGCGAGCCGATGATGCACCCGGGGTTTTATGAGATACTCGGCTTTACCCAGGAGGAACCGCTCGTTGAATCGATCATCGTTGAGACGAACGGCCTGTATGCCGACGCCAACTACCGCAATTTCATCCTCAACCATGGATCGAAAATCAAAACCATCGTTGACATGAACGGTATGAACGCGGAAACCTACCTGAAGCTCCACGGCAAGGATTGCTTCGACCAGGTACAAAGGAATATCCTCTCCCTTAATGAGGCAAGCGGCGATCGCCTCTACATCCAGGTCATGAAGATCGGCGAAACCGAGCCCTTCCTCGACGCCTATTACGACTTTTGGGAAAAACAGAAGATATCGATCATCTTGCAGAAGCAGAACACGTATCTGGGAAGGGTCCGGGACCGGCGCTATTCGGACCTTACGCCCCTGGACAGGGTTCCCTGCTGGCACCTCCAGAGGGACCTGTTTATCCTTTCGGACGGGAGCGTGTCCTTCTGCAAGCAGGACGTCGACGGCGAGTGGTCGTGCGGGAACGCCGGCGCCGCAACCATACCCCTGCTCTGGGACAAGAAAAAAGAAAGCTTCGTCAAGGACTACAAAAGGGACTACGCCACGGCCCCGGACTGCAGATCCTGCGACGAGTGGTATACCTTTAATTTTTAATCGCGCTCAACCTCGAACCCATCGGTTCCGATAATACAATCATGAAACCAACGGTCACGGCAATAATCCAGGCGCGCATGAATTCGACCCGCCTCCCCGGAAAGGCGATGATGGACCTCGCGGGCAAGCCGATGCTTCGCCACGTGTTCGAGCGGGTTTTGGCCGTTGCCGGCGTCGACCGCGCGGTCCTGGCGACCTGCGACAGCGGCGAGAACGTGAAGATCATCGATTTGGCCCGGTCCATGGGTATCCCCGTGTTCATCGGATCGGAGGATAACGTCCTGGAACGATTTCACCGGGCGGCGCAGGAGTTCGGCGGCGATTATATCCTCAGGGTAACCGGCGACAACCCCTTTACCGACCCCGGCTTCGCCGCCAAAACCATCGAGATAGCCCTCTCCGCTCGTGCGGACCTCTGCTACCTGTCGAACCTTCCCCTCGGAACCGGCGCGGGAATAATCAGAAAATCCGCCCTGGACGCTGCGTATCTGCACAGCGACGAGCCGTACCAGTTTGAGCACGTGTCGCCGTACATCAAAGAGCATCCGGAAATCTTCAAGATCATAACCCGTGAGATCGAGCTCGCTAATCCCTTCACCAGCCTGCGCCTCACGGTCGATACGCCCGAGGATTACGAGCTCGCGTCGATCATCTACCGCAATTTGTACAAAGGCGCGCCGTTCCCCTTCTCGGAAGTAGTGAAATTTCTGGAACAGAAACCGGGTCTTGCCCGTATTAACGCCCGCATCGATCAGCGCTCCATGACCCATTCAAGCATCCGATGCAACACCGCATAGTTTCCATAGTAACCGGCTGGGGCAGCGGCCTCGGCACCGGCCATGTCCAGAGAATGGCAAGCCTCGCGAGTTTCCTGAACCGCAGCAAGGGAATTTCGGCTTTCCTTGTCGCAGGCCGGAAACCCGACTTCCTCCCTTTTGAACTGCACGACTGCTTCCTCCCCTCGATCAAACCGGGTACCGGATGCATAATCCGGGACATGCGGGATTCCTCCGAGGAAGAGATGCGGGAGCTGAAAAAGATCGGGAGCGTCGTAACCATCGACGACCGCGGCCCCGGGAGGCGGATGGCGGACGCAGCCATTGATCTTCTGCCGAATCCGGAGAATAGGGATCATAAAAAAGAATCGTTCATATATGGGTATAATTTTATCGACTCTCTAAGGAAGCTTAATGAGGAGCATATTGAAAAAAACCTCGACGCGCTCCTTTACTGCGGCTATAAACCGGCAGCGGAGACAGTCGATTTTATCCATTCGCTTATCCCCCGGAATAAAATCTGCGCCGTTCTGCACGGCATGGAAACCTCTATTATTTCCGGCGGCATGGCGATTTCGCTCAGCCAATCATACGCCGAGACGATCCTGTCCGCCAGGGTATTGATCTCGCATTTCGGCATAGCCCTGTACGAAGGATATGCGTGCGGGTGCAGGCTCGTTTGCGTCAATCCGACCGGATATCATTCCCAATTGGCCGATATCGCGGGAAACGATATCGATGCGGTGAATCTCGGGCTCCTGAGTGAAGTCGACCGCGGCAAAGCGCAGGAAATAATCAGCAATCTGATCGACAATCCTACAGCAGACAGGATTGATCCCCGTGCCGTGTGCGAAAAAATTGAAGCCGGCCTTGAGCGCTTCTATGAGGATATCAAGCCGTATCTTGACGGGTGACCAGCCCGGCGAACTCGCGCATTGCCTGCATGTATTCCGCAATACCCTTTTCGAAAATAGTGTTATGGTTTGCGCCTTTTATCGCAAGCATCTTTTTATTTTCAGACTTCGACGCCCCATACAGGACAAGCCCGTCACTGTAGGGGATTATGTGGTCCTGGTCCGCGTGAATTATCAGGGTCGGCTTTGTAAACGTCTCTATCTTTGCGATATGGCTGAATCCCATTTCCTCGGTAACCCCGATCCGCCGTGGATCCACGCCCAGGAGCCGGAGCAGCGGCGTAATGAACGCGAATCCGCTTTCAATCACGAGTCCGTCGATCCGCTCCGCATAACCCGATGCCAGCTCCAGGGCTGAAGCGCTTCCGAGCGACCGGCCCATGACGATCAGGGGGCCGCTCATATTCTCTTTGTCCATGAAATTCCGCACAAAATCAAAGATTACGCGGCAGTCCTTCATCATTCCGGCCACCGTGGGACTGCCGGTCGATTTACCGTATCCCCGGTAGTCCACCGGCATGAACGATATTCCCCTGCGGTTGTAGAGCCCGGCAATATCGTCGTAATCCGCAACGATCTCGCCGTTGCCGTGAAAAAACAGTATGAGAGGAGCGGAATCTCCCGCGCCGTAGAACCGGCCGCCGATTATGATCCCCTCATCGACCGGAATCCGGATCTCCGAGAATCCGCCGCCGGTCTGTCCCCTTCCCTCCTTCCGCGGATAGAACAAGAACGATAAAATCTCGGGCCGGTCAAAGGCCGAGTAGTCTGCCGTTTGGGGATCTTTCATGCGATATCTCCAGCAATTTCACAGAATTATGAGACATGATCTGACCTCATCCCCCCCTTCCCCCCTTCTCCTCAATAAGAGAAGGGGGGTGCATAAAGCTTATTGTTATAAGCTCCCCTCTCCAATTTGGAGAGGGGCCGGGGGTGAGGTCAGGTCGCGAGCACGCAATCAAAAATCGCGATGCACATCACCCCCAGGGTCGTCGCGTTCAGATAATTGAAAAGCCTCCGGTATCTGCCGGCGCCTTCGGCCTTGTAGAGCAGTCTCAGAAAAACGAGCGGCACTGCAAGCGCGTTCACCAGCACAAACGCGGCGGACACGCCGCTTTTTATTATGCTGAAGGGCCACACAAACAGCATCAGCACCGCGTAGGAAAGGGCCCAGAGAAAAACCAGCCGCTTCAATTGCCGTTCCGAAAACGTGTCCAGTATCATGGGGATCCCGGAACGCCTGAAATCCGCGCTGTATGAAAGAAAAACCAGCCAGAAATGGGGAACCTGCCATGTTCCGAAAAAGGCCATGATATACCAGATCCGGGTCGACGCAAGGCCGCCGCCGGCTGCGAGCCATCCGATAAGAGGAGGCAGCATGCCGCAGATCACGCCCGGGATCAGCGCCAGCTGGGTCCTGAGCTTAAAAGGGGTATAGAGCCCGTTATACAATATGACCGCAGACAAACCGGCGAGGGACGGCGCTATCGAGCGTGCAGTAAGGCAAAGGGCGGCAATCCCGCAGCAGATCAACGCCGACGACACAATCAGGGCTTCGAGCGGCGTAATGCGTCCGGCAGGAAGCGGCCTTTGCCGCGTGCGCGCCATAAGAGAGTCCGGCACCCTGTCCTGAAAGCTATTCAGGCCAGCCGCGCCTGCGGAAAGACAGAACACGCCGAGACCGGTCCAGAGCGCCGCGGGGCTGAGTATCCATGCATAGAGGGAAAATCCGAACAGGGCCGCGCATCCGCTCATCAGGCTGACCGGCATTTTTATAAGAGCGGCTCTGTCGCGAATCCAGTCGAACACGGCTACTATCCTGTTTTTTATTTTTTATTCAGCCATTTCTGATACTCGGATTCGGGAACGATGCGCAGGGTGGCGGTCATGTCGGCGTGGCCGACGCCGCAGAACTCGGCGCACAAAATATGATAGTCCCCGGGCTTGTCGGCGTAGAACCAGGTGTATGTTTTCATGTTCGGAACCGCGTCCATCTTGATGCGGAATGCCGGCAGGTAAAAGCTGTGGATCACGTCCAGGGACGTCAGGTTCACCTTCACCGGTTTTCCCTGGGGAACCACCATGAGCCCTTCCGACTCCTTTTGGTTCGGATAGATAAAAACCCACGAGAACTGCATGGCGTTCACGTCGATATTGATCGCGTCGGGCGGAACGGCGCGGAGACCGAGGAACGACTCCCATCCGAAATAGAACATGGAGAGCGCAATGATCGTGGGAAGGATCATCCACGCCAGCTCCAACTTCAGGTTGCCCCTGATGTCGGAAGCCTCGGGAGTCCTGCTCTTCCGGTATCTGACGGCAAAATAGATCATCGCTGCCGTGATCAGAACAAGCAGTATAAGGCAGAATACGATGATATAGATGAGCACATTGTCCGCATATTTCACTATATTCTCCATATTCACCTCACCGGAATTCAATATCAAAAAATATGAAGCCGATAAAGATAGCCAGAATCGAGAGCGTCACGATAAAGGTGACCGCCACCGCCCTCCCCATCCGCCCGATCTGCATGAAAAAAATGAGCACGAGGGCGCTCTTCGCTGCGGAGATGAGAAGAGAAGCCCATATCTTGAAAGGGCCCAGGTCGATCCGCGAAACCGCGATCGTGAGCGCCGTAAGGCACAGGAGCGCGGCCAGGATAAGGGCAAGCCCGCGGTATGAATAAAAAGACTCTGTATTTTTATCGGACAAATTATGCCTCCGTGCTCCGACCTCACCCCCCGG
>Ga0154758_134_pt4 | contig 31224 bp, 34 predicted proteins | sample Rifle2008BG16ft_FD_105766 | JGI IMG/M metagenome (GOLD analysis project Ga0154758, IMG submission 105766) | Spirochaetes bacterium RBG_16_49_21
GAAGATAAATTGAAAACGATTATCAGAGATATGATCAGCCTATCATGCCAATAAAAGAAATAGCTCGTTATCTTCGGAAACGGCAGACGGCCGCAGAAAGGATGTTATGGGACAAAATCCGAAACCGTAAACCGGCAAGGAAAAAATTTCTGCGCCAGCATCCGATTCTATTTTCAATAAACGGAGAGCAGCGTTTTTTCATCACAGATTTTTTCTGCGCGGAACTCCGGTTGATAGTCGAGATAGACGGGAAAATACATGAGCGGCAAAAGGATTATGACGAATTGCGGGAATGGATCATCGGGAGTCTCGGGTATCGGATAATTCGCTTTACAAATGAGGAGATTGAAACAGACATCGAACGAGTATTGAAAATGATTCAAATTCCTTGCCCAGGAAATACCGCCTAATTCCCGCCTATGCCGCATCAAAGGTAATAATTTCAACAAGGGCGTGCCGGGATCGCGCGTTATCGGCAACCGCCTCAAGTTTCAGCATCGTATCATGATCGAACCATTTATTGCCGCATACGGGACAGATAACGGCCGGGACGTTCCTGACAACAAGAACTCCATCGCCAAGCTCCGCGGAAAACATGGCGGTGCCTTGAACAACATCATTACGGCATAGCGGACATTGTTTAATGTTCATTCTTTCCTCCTCGTTTTAAAATCCGACCCGAAATGTTTTTGATCCGGATGATATACGCTTGTAATAAATACGCTCCCGCTTTCTTCGTGATAAAAACATACTACATGAAGCGGTTTATTATTATACCATCCAAATATCAAAAAGTTAGTTTCATATTCCTCGATTATCTCTCCGTTTAATATTACCTGTATTACACCGGCGGAGGTTATTTCTCTTTCAATCATTCTTGCGGATGCATGAATGCTCCAAAAAATATTTTTATTAATAGCGCCTTCCTTAATTTTTTTGAATCTTTCCACAAGTTTCACACTATAAGTATATACATTATATAGCGTACATTGTCAAGTAATGTTATTGAAAGGTATCAATGTAAAAAAAATTGACTCACCGGGCCTCCTTCAAACCAGGCAGCACAGAAGGAATGTTTTGACCGGGGCATTATCATGTACGGGCTTTTTTCCGCGGTGAAGGGGTGAAGGCGGACTCATTCAACTCACCCGAGCGAACACGAGGTTCGCCTGCCGGCATGAAACAGGATGTTTCAACAAAGCCGGCCCCTGCCCCCCTCTCTATGAAGAAATAGAGAGGGGGGTCGCCGCGAGAAGCTTATCGGGCTCTCCCCCCTTCTCTTCCCTGAAGAGAAGGGGGGCCGGGGGGGATGAGTTGGGCGGAAGATAAATTGAAAACGATTACCAGAGAGCTTGGACAAATAATAATTGACGTGGACAAATACTTGATCTACATTTGAATTACTTAAAAATCCAGAGGAACCAAGATATGCCGGTGATTGTCATGAATCAAGCTAAATCATTTGTTAATCCTGAAACTTAGTTTTTTGCCGCAAACGTGCCCAGCCGATAACTTTTGCCTTTCAATAAAAAATATTCACTTGACTTCATATTGATCGAGTGATATCTTGAGTTATGTGGATGATACATCGAACCGACGGGATCGCGGTACTGGATGACGATGCGAAGGAAGCCATCTTGAGGAGCCTGCTGGTCCTCCGGGAAATAGGCCCCTCCCGGGGAAGGCCATACGTCGATTCGGTCAAGGGAAGCGCATATCCGAACATGAAGGAGCTGCGCATCCAAAACAAAGGCCGGGTGTTCCGCATTTTCTTCGCGTTCGATCCCGGCCGGAACGCGATTCTCCTCATCGGCGGAGATAAGCGCGGAGACAGGGACTTTTATGAAACCATGGTGCCGAAGGCGGATGAATTGTACCGCCGTCACCTTGAAAAGCTGGGGAATAAAAATGAAGGCAAAACCAAGAAAAAACAGTGAAGCTCAAGGAAAGCTCGATTTCATCGATGAATTGGAATCCATGTTGCCGCCGAAACGCGTCCTCCGGGCTCACCGGGCGGCGGAGAAAGAAATATTCAATATAAGACTTTCGGAACTGCGGAAAATGATGAATGTCCGGCAGGAGGACATCACGTCCTTCACTCAATCCGGGATTTCCAAGCTAGAAAAACGAAAGGACATGAAAATCTCCACATTGGTCGAATACCTGGACAGTATCGGGATGGGTATTGAAATCAAGACTTTCCCAAAACACCCTAAAAGGAAACGCTCAGACGAAATAACCCTGCTGAAAAGATAATCTATTTAAAAAGACCGGCGCGCCGGACACCCATAGGGAAAAAAATTATAAAAAGAAAACCGGGCGGCACAACATGCGGACCCATGAAATTTTTCCCGCGGTGAAAGCGTGAAATTCAAAGAAATAGAGAGAGGTGGGTCGCTGCGAGAAGCTTATCAAGCGGCGGATAAATTGAAAACGATTATCAGAGGGCTTGGACAAATAATAATTGACTTGGACAAATACTTGATCTACATTTGAATTACTTAAAAACCCAGAGGAACTAAGATATGCCGGTAGTTATAAATATACATGAAGCTAAAATCCAATTATCACGGCTGCTGAACAGAGCCGCGAAGGGTGAAGAGATCATTATCACAAAAGCAGGAAAGCCCATGGTGCGCCTGTCGCCTATAGGAAAAAAAATCATGAAAAGAAAACCGGGCAGCGCAAAGGGAAAAATAATAATTAAGGAAGATTTCTATAAGCCATTGCCGGATGCCGCAACACTACCGCGATCCTTTTGAGCGAAGCTCGGAGAATAGTTTGACGAATGAGGAGATAAAAATTGCTGCGAGAGAGAAATGAGTAAACGCACGATAATTTTCTCAGCTCACGCAATTACAAAAATGTTTGAAAGAAAAATCGGTCCTTCTCTGGTTCGAACGGCGGTTGAACAGGGCTCGATTATCAATCATTACCCGGATGACAGGCCGTATCCAAGTCGATTAATTCTATTTTTCCATGATGAAATACCGATTCATATTGTCGCGGCGGATGACGAAAACAGCACAATGACGTATATTATAACCGTATATATTCCGGATTCTTTAGCATGGAATGAGGATTTTACAAAAAGGAGACAACAATGATCTGCGCATTATGCAAAACCGGAAGTATGAAATCAGGAAAAACAACCGTTACCATGATGCGGGGCGAGGCAACGATAATCATTAAAGATGTGCCCGCGCTCGTGTGCGGTGATTGCGGCGAATACTGGCTCGATATGGATACTTCAAGTACTGTTTTTCGAATCGCGGAAGAAGCGGTGAAAAACGGTACGGAAATTGAAATACGCAGGTTTATCGCGGCTTAGCAGGCTTATTTTTATCCCATACGCAATCCTTGAAGTGAAATTCAACTCACCCGAGCGAACACGAGGTTCGCCTGCCGGCATGAAACAGGATGTTTCAACAAAGCCGGCCCCTGCCCCCCTCTCTAAGAATTAGGAGAGGGGGGATCGCTGAAAAAAGCTTATTCCTCCCCCCTTCTCTTCCCTGAAGAGAAGGGGGGCAGGGGGGATGAGTTGGGCGGCAAATAAATTGAAAACGATTATCAGAGGGCTTGGTCAAATTCTGATTTAATAAACTCAACTTATTCAAGTATTTTTTAAATCTAATTCATCAAGGAAAAATGATTGATTTACAATGAAAGCTTCCATAAAAGTTGATTATTAAATCTGTATTGCCTGGTAATCATGAAAAAAATATACCTTGATGTTTGCTCTCTCTGTAGGCCATTTGATGATCAAAATTTTATCAGAATAAGGCTTGAAACTGATGCCGTTAATTTGATTTTATCAAAAGTTAAACAAAATTATTATCAATTGATGAAATCGAAAGTTCATTTGATTGAAATAAACTCTATTTCTGATGATTTGGAGAGAATTGAATTACTTGAATTATTGAAAAATTATGGAAAATCATTAAAAGTAGAGCAAAAAAAAGTTAAATTGAGAATTGAGGAATTATTGCTTTATAATTTTGATCTAGCTGATGCTTCTCACATTGCTTTTTCAGAATTTTATGGCTCAATATTTATTAGTTGTGATGACAAATTGTTGAATAAGTGCCAAAAATATATTAATTTGATTAAATGTTTAAATCCACTTACTTTCTGTGAAATGGAGAATTTAAAATGAAAGAAATTAAATACCAAGGTGAAGAAGATATTTTAATAAAAGGTATTAATGTTTTATTAAAAAAACTCGGACCTGTAGAAACCACTCGATTCTTAAATATACCTAGAAAAAAAAGATCAGAATCAGTTAAAAGACATAGAGAATGGCAGAAAACCCTAAAGAAAGAAAAATTTTTAAAAGAACTGTTTTCTGAATAAAATGAGTCTACTGGACCCGCAACAGACCGGCTACGGATAAATCCTCGTCGAGCTCTTCCCAACTGATCCCCTGTCCCCTGCCGATCAATCTCCATTTTTTCCTTTGGGATGATGTGGCGTTGAGCAGTTTGGGGAAGCAGGCGATGGGCACGCTTATGATCCTCCCGTCCGTGAGATGCACGGTAAGGAGCTCATCATCGATTTTAACGTCCGCGGCCAGGGCGGAAAATTCTTTTGAAACCGTCATTTCGGGAAAGCCTGATGGTATTGCGTCAATTGTTTTGAGTACAATAGCTATTTTATTGTTATCAAGTTGTTTTGATCGAGAGTTAATGTAATTCAACTCACCCGAGCGAACACGAGGTTCGCCTGCCGGCATGAAACAGGATGTTTCAACAAAGCCGGCCCCTGCCCCCCTCTCTAAGAATTAGGAGAAGGGGGTCGCTGCGAGAAGCTTATCGGGCTCGCCCCCCTTCTCTTCCCTGAAGAGAAGGGGGGCCGGGGGGATGAGTTGAAAATGATTGCAGCAGGGAAGCTGCTTGACAACATACATCCCCTGTGCAGAATACTTGATAAGCCACCCTCCGGTCAGGATATTCCAACGATGGGTAATATGTATATAATAGTGCATGATAAATAAATATTGTTGCGGGAGCTGCCATGGATACCAACGCTGATTCAAATGCCGGCAAGAAAAAGAAAGGATTTTTCAAGAAGGGAGCATCGGAAAAAAACAAGGATGCCCGCGTGGACGATCGGCCCCGGAATATAGAGGAATTGCTCTCTGAAAACAGCATTCTTAAAAACCAGATCAAAGACTCAACATTCATGCAGCGTTATAATGAAAAGATGCTGCTGGGCATCATCAAAAACAACGAGCGCCTGATTGCGCGCTATCTGTCCCTGGCCTCGGAGAATGCCTCTGAAGTAAAGGCGTCGATAGATGAATTCAAGATGAATCTTTTCAACATGAATGAAGGTCTCCAGCAGATGAACAGTGCGGTGAACGATCTCGCGGCATCCACGACGAAGCAGAATGACTTCTGCAAACTGATACTGAATGATATCGAAACGGTCAAAGGCAATAACCGATTGACCTTTGCGGATATACAGAATTTAAACAGCAGTATAAAAAGTCTCCAGGAAAATTCCAACACGCTTCATGAGCTGGTTAACAACGTTGAAGATGTCGCGGACCGGCTCCGGTATATGAGCTTCAACGGCAAGATACAGGCCGCATCCCTGGAGCAGCTTGAACGAAAAATGAAGAACATTCAGCAGGGGGCGGTTGCGGGATTCACCGTGGTCGCCTCTCAAATGGAGGGTCTTTCCGACGGGGTTTCCCGCCTTGTTGACAAACAGAACAGCTCGACGACCCGTATAATAAACAACATCATATCATCCTTTGAGCTCAGCAGGCAGGTGGAGACCTTGCAGCATGAAAACCTTGAATCCGTGACCGATGTCGCCGGTCTCATCAGCAAATTGTATGAGGAGCTCAGCACCGTGGCGTCCAGTTCCGAGGAGCTTTCAGCCACCTCGGAGGAATTCGCCTCCAGTATCGAGGAGCTGTATGCGGCCATAGAGAGTATATCAATGAACATAACGGATTTTTATAATTCACTGATGAGGGAAGCGAATCTCTACCGGAAGGTAACCGGTGTTGCCGGGGAATTCAAACGTATCGCCGAGGATTCAAAAACAATGCACGAGGCCGCTCAGCGAATGATGATTCATATCCGCGGGGAATTTATAAACCCTGAAACCGGGAAATCCTCCATCCCCATGGCGCGGCTGTTTGCGACCATCCCCTTCAGATTCCTTCCCGTGAGATACCGTGAAAAATTTTACCAGGAAGGGGTGACCGATGACAGCGTGTATTTATGCCTGATGGGATCCGCCGGAGAAAATTCCGATTGGAACGATATTGCACGCTCCCGGAAGCGGCAGGCGGTTTTGTTGCCTGAGAAAGAAGAGGATTTTAAATTAATGCCCATGCTCGCGAGAAATTTCAGCAAAATGGGCATCAGGTATGATGCGATCGTTCACCCCTCAAACGATCAGGAGCAAATGACCATCGAGGATTATGCGCTTGAAAAAAAAGTGCAGGGCTCCCCGTACGTTCCTGATCAGGAATTCGTTAAAAATTATAATCTGGTCAGCCAGATAGGCATCGGCGGCGTGTTTCCGTCCGGCAGTATTTTCACGTGCTTCCTGTTTTTCAATGAGCCGGTGGATGATGATTTTGCCGGGACCTTCATGATAGTTCCCCTGGCCCTTCAAATGGCGTTGAACGGCTTCGATGTCAACAAACAATACTGGAATGAATGATTTCAGAAAGCTATTGAACATGAAGTTTCCAACTCTCATGAGAAATAAATCGACAAAAACTCAAATAAATCTGTCCCAATATAATTCCCTTGACTTCGGTATAATCAATCTTTCCCCGGAAAAAAGGGAGCTGTACCAAATCCTGAACAGGGAGATGCCGGAGCTGTGCAGAGGGCTGCCTGAATCCGCCCGGGACCGCGCGATTGACTTTTTAATGGCTTACGGCCGCGTAACCCCCGGCGGGCCGCTCGATTTTTTTTCCCGGTATTACCCGCCGGCGTGGTCGGTGATTTATCATATTCACGGCATGGAAAGCAGGGAAAGCGACAATTCCCGGATAAATCTGCACACAGCCCTGGGCGGCCAGGCCCTTGCCATGTTTCTTCATTCGTATGACGACCACCTGAACGACGGGGACATCCCCGCCTCTCATCTCGCATTGCTGGTCCGCAGCGCGGCATGGATGAGGTTCAACAATTGCATCAAGCACTTTGCCGATAAAACACCGGAGTCGGCGGCTATAGCGGAAAATCTTATAAACGACTATTACGCGGGAATGATGCACGGGAGCCGGATACAAACCCTGGAACAATACTGCTCCCTGTTCAGAAAACAGATGGCCACCTGGCTCGTAATGCCCCTGTGCACGGCCAAGTCGCTCGAAACAGACGATTCCGTAACAGGGCTCATCCGAAAATCGTACGAGTCGTTCGGCGTGGCCTGGAGGCTCCTTGACGACGTGAACGACCTGGAGGAGGACCTTACAGACCAAAGACCGGCTGCTCCGTACTGGGCATTGCCGGACAAGCACCGGAGACTCTGGGACATAAAGAACAAGAAAGAGCGGCTGGAAAAGATAACGTCAATTCTGATAAAAGAAGCCGCTTTAAAAAAAATAATACGAAAAATCGACGCTGAAATGAAGAGCGCGGAAAAATTCGCGGAACAAGCCGGGCTGCACGGTCTTGCAGCCGAATATTCGGAGCTGCGCCGGCCGGTGGCGTTATTCTTGAAAAATAACTTGCAAGAATCTTTCGCAGAGACCGGACATTGAGACTGAACCTTTTCGTTATATAATACTTGACAAATGGTATTACTTTAGTTATACTACATAGATGAAAACGGCAATATCGATTCCCGATACAATATTTAAAAAAGCAGAAAGAGTCGCTCATGAACTGGGTATGAGCAGAAGCGAGCTTTACGCGAATGCTGTCGCGGCGTTTATCGAGGAAAAGGACGAACAAAGCGTCATTGAGCGGTTAAATAATGTATATTCCGGACGATCCTCCGCCATTGATGAAAACCTGTATACTATTCAATACCGTTCCTTGAAGCTGAACGAGGAAAAATGGTAAGCCGCGGCGAGGTTTGGTGGACCGACCTGCCGGCCCCGGTCAAATCCGAACCCGGATTCAAACGACCGGTTGTAGTCGTTCAATCCGATTCTTTCAATCAAAGCAAAATCAATACCGTTGTCTGCGCCGTCATTACGTCAAATCTGCACCTGTCTGAAGCGCCGGGGAATATTTTACTCCCTTCAAGATCAAGCGGTCTACCGAAAGATTCGGTTATCAATGTGTCTCAGATAATCACAATTGATAAATCATTTTTGTCCGAAAAGGCGGGAGAATTGAACCGAAAGGTGATGAATAAGGTCGATCAAGGTTTAAGACTCGTTCTATCACTATGATATCATTGCCGTTAATAGTGCTGATGGTTATCGCGTATCTTTTCGGGGATAACGCGTTTGACAAATTGAGCATCGATGAAGATAAAATTATCCGTAAAAAAGAGTATTATCGATTATTGACCTCGCCTTTTTCCCATTTAAATTCCCTGCACCTGGCTCTCAATATCACCCTGGTCTATATATTCGGCCTTGCGCTTGAAAAAAGATTCGGCTCCCTGTTTTTTTCCATAACCTTCTTCTCAAGCTATTTAATATCAAACATCTTCTCGGTTATTATTCATAAAAAAAATAGAAACTACAATTCATCGGGAGCCTCGAGCGGTATTCTGGGGGTTATTTTTTTCCTGGCTTGTGCACATCCTTACTATGATCTGGCAGTCGGGCTTCTGCCGTTTGCACTGCCTGCCGTTTCAATGGCAATGCTTTTTTTAGCCGTCACGGTGTATGCGCTTGTATTCAAAAAAGAAAGCTATGTGGATAATATCGCGCATCTTGTGGGCTCTGTGACGGGGATAGCGATATATTTTTTAATTTATATTTTTAATTCTGCTCCCTAAATCCCCCGGAGGCTAACAACTACCCACATCTCCATGTGTAAGAACAGGGGATAGGGGAATTGAAGAGATATCAGAGATAATTTTATTTTTTGAGCTTAAATGATTGTTTTTCCTCTTCAATTTTAACAATATTCCGTTAAAAATGTATCTCTATCATCTCTTCTATCTTCTTATCCCCCTTGCTTACACACTTGTGGGTAGTTGTTAGCCCTCCGGGGGGTTGGGGGGCATGAGAGTGTGAAATGTGGGTAATGGATAGCAGGGATCGGGGGTCTTTAAGAAAGCAGCTTTTCGATATCTCCATAAGGCATTTCCCCTACCATAAAACCCGAAAAACCACGTATACCCGATGAGTCATTATCGATGCCCAAAACGATCTTTTATCGTTTATCTATTAATGGAAAAAAATCCAACCACAATTAAGTAACATAAATATTTACGAATGTATTTTTAATGTATAATTTTAAACTACTTATCAAGCTACCAGCATATAATTATTTACGTATCAAATGATTCCCTCTTTTTTCCCTGTTTTAAGGGAGGGTTACGACCGGCAATAACGAGGTATTATCGGAGTGAACGATATTTTCGCCATGTCTGAAGAACAAACATTCGTCAGGTCCATATTGACCGATATCGAAGCCTGCGAGAAGCCGTTTACCGAAGCGGAAATCAATAAATACCTGCTCGAACATTTGTACACCCTGCCGCCCGATATCTCGGAGAAGGACGATAAAGCGCTTAAATATGAAATCTTGGCCTTTAGTTTTACCTGGGACAATACGACCGGAAGCAGCCATAGCGCGCCGCGATTCGCCCCGCCGGATACCGGGGCGGATGAACGCCGCTTCACGGAATTGAAAAGCGGGGACATTACCGACGACGTGCTCCGGTACTGGAGCGGCAGGGCGAAAGAGACGAAAAACCCGATGATGAAGGCCCGGTACGCCGACCTTGTCTGGAGCTTTTCCCGAAACCTCGGCAAACCCGCTGATCCCGAGATGGCCAGGGCCGCGGTCGATTCGATCCTGGAAATGGCGAAAACCAAGTACTATCCGAGCGATGAATACATAACCTCGAGATTAAAAAGGGCGCTCTCCCTTTCTCTCGGGGTTAAAGATTTCAATCGCTTCGGAAAAACGATAGATATCATGTTCTTAATAGAGGGATCGATAACCGACATCCCGGACTACTATCTTGACGTCATAGATTCAATTCGATCGGCCACCGGGTAAGCCGGCAGGTTATTATTCTTCAGCCTCGCACCGGCTCTCGAATTCGCGGATGAGGGTGTCAACGCGCTCGTCAAAGAAAGCAAACAGCCCGTCAAAATAAGACCGGAAATCCCGGTTAAGGTAACGGTATCTCCTTTTAAGCCTGTTTTTTATCTCCCCGAAGCGGAGCGTGAGCTCCCGCACGGCTGCTGCCTCCGTCATCCGCGGCTCAAACCTCCTGCGCAGCGACTGGAGCATCACTTCGATATAGACCCTGAATTCATCGCCGAGCCTTTGTAACTGATCCTCGACGGCTTGCCGGAACTCTTTATGAAGCGACCGGTATTTTTTTTGTATCTTCATTATAAAGCGCTTTTCCAGGAGCGCGGCGTCCAGGGAAAACAGGTCCCGCATGATGTCCTCGATCCTCCCTAACCGGATCCTTTCGGCTCTTTTGCGCAGGCTGAGGCGGATCTTCTCTATATACGCGGAAAAATCATCGGCCGCGATGATCCCCTGCGTGATTTTATAGAAGTGGTGGCCGAACAGGGCCATCTTTACCGCCTTGGGGAAGAAGGCCGGCCGTATCGCCATGGCCTGCGCCAGGTACTTTAGGTAGCGGAGGCCGTAGGATGAGAACGCCTGCCGCGCCAGTGAAAAGAGAAAGATCCTGACGACAAACAGGATCATGCGCGGCGTGACTGCTCCGGCGTAAAACCTGCCGGAAGGCATCCTCTTCATAAGAGAAAGGCAGCGGCCGAAATAGGCGGACGGCTCGTAGATCCGGGATATGACCTTTTTGTATCCCCGGACCAGGTCTTCAACGTCCATCCGCGGCCTGAAGTTGAGATCGAAATCGTGAGTGTTGTTGCCCGAGGTTTCCTTGATGATCCTGTTCTCGGATTCAAGCCGCCGGTACATCTGCGTGTTGGGAAGGGCGGTCAGGAGCCCCACCATGGCCGTCGGGATTCCCGAGCGCCGGATGAAATCGATCTGGATGTCGAAAACGTCCGGCGGATCGCTGTCGAAGCCGAGGATGAATCCCGCGGTCACCTCCAGGCCCTTGCGCTGGATTCTCTCCACGGCCTCCAGGAGCTTGATCCCGGCGTTCTGCCCCTTCTGCGAGAGGAGCAGGCTCTCCCGCACCGGCGTCTCGATTCCGAGGAAGACCTTGTTGAAGCCGGCGTCGATCATCATGTCCATCAGCTCCTCGTCGTTGGCCAGGTCCATGCTCGCTTCGGTGAAGATCATATACGGATATCTCCTCCTTTTCTGCCATGCGGCGATTGCCGGAAGGAGTGTTTTGACTCTCTTTTTATTGCCGATGAAATTGTCGTCCACGATAAACAGGGGCCCCCGGTATCCTGTTTCATACAGCGCGTCCAGCTCGCGAACGAACTGGCCCGGATCCTTGACGCGCGGCACGCGGCCGAACATCTCTATGATGTCGCAGAACTCGCAGTTAAAGGGGCAGCCCCGGGAATACTGCAGGGACATGGTGGTATAGCTGCCGTATTTGATCAGGTCGAACCGGGGAACGGGAGACGTTCTCATATCAGGCTTTTCACGGCTGGAGTACAGCTCCCGCGGCACTCCCGACTCATAGTCGCTGAAAAACTTCGGGAGGGTGATCTCCGCCTCGCCAATGACGAAGTGATCCACGCCAGCGATGTTCCGATATGAGCCGGTGGGATACGCTCCGCCGGCCACCACGGTCTTGCCGAGGCTGCGGCAGAGGGCGACGGCACGCTCGAACGAATCACGCTGGATTATCATGGCGGAAATAAAAACCAGATCCGCATCGATTATATCGCTCTCCTTCAAAGCCGACACGTTCAGGTCGACCAGCCTGACCTCGTAGTGATCGGGGATCAGGGCTGCGACCGTGAGCAGACCGAGCGGCGGAAAGGCTGCCCGCTTGCCTACTATCTTCAGAATATGCTTGAAGCTCCAGTAGGCGACCGGGGTTTCCGGGTAAATCATTAAAATCTTTTTCTTCATGGAACGGCTCCGTCAAATTTTCTATGCGCCGGCCGTGAACCGCATGACAAGCCGGTACACCCCGTCGTCGATCCTTTTTTCAATTGGGGGGAACATTTTCTCGAACACGTGGATCATGGGCCGGTTCTCCATCAGCACCTCGGCGGTGAAGCCGAGCAGGCCCTCGCGCTTGGCCTGCTGGGTCAGATAGGCCAGCAACTCGCTCCCGATGCCCCTGTTCTGCATATCGTCCCGGACCGCGAACGCCACCTCCGCGGTAAGGCTCTTCTCCTCCCTGATCATCTGCCCCATGCCGGAAAGGATGTTCTTATCCTCGAGCTCGACGAAGGCGAGAGCGATCAGCTCCCTGGTGTAATCGATCACCACGAATTCCTGGCGCCGCTCATGGGGCATATCGAGCCGCGTGGACATAAAGCGGCGCTGGAAGCTCTGATCCGACAGCGAATAGAAGAAATCCTTGATGAGCGTTTCGTCGTTGATGTTGACCGGCCGTATCCTCATTGTCCGGCCGTCCTTAATTGTACGATACGCCTCCAGATGCTGCGGGTACTCCCCTCTTTTACCGGGGATAAACGCCTGATCCCGGTATATCAGATTCAGTTCTTTCGCCTCTTCTATAAGCCGGGGCCTGAACTTCGGATGGGCTATGGCTATAAGATCCATGGCCCGCTCCCTGATGTTTTTCCCGTGGATGTAGGCGATGCCGAATTCGGTTACCACGTAGTTGATGTCGCCCCGGTTGAGCGTCACGCCGGCGCCCCGGTCAAGGAATGGAACGATCCGGGATACCGCGCCGTCCCGCGCGGTGGCTTGCAGCACGAGGATCGTTTTCCCGCCGGGAGAGAGGATGGCGCCGCGCATGAAATCCGCGCTCCCGCCGATCCCGCTGTAAAACTGGTTGCCGATGGATTCGGCGGTCGCCTGCCCGGTCAGATCTATCTGGAGCGCGGCGTTGATGGCGGTCATGTTGCTGTTCTGCGCTATGATGAGAGGATTATTGGTGTAGCTGATCCGCTTGAATTCAATGACCGGGTTGTCGTTTATGAACTCATAGGTGGCTTTCTTCCCCATGCAGAAAGCGGCCACGCTCTTCCCCCGGTCGATGGTCTTTTTCGAATTATCCACGACGCCGTCCCTGATGAGATCGACCATCGTTTCGCTGAAGAGCTCGGTGTGTATTCCCAGGTTGCTCTTCTCTTTCAGATTGGCCAGTATCGCTCCGGGCATCCTCCCGTATCCCACCTGTATGGTGTCGCCGTCATTGACGATGCTCGCCACGTAGCGGCCTATCCGATCCGTTATCTCGTCCGGCCGGGCCGGATTGTACTCCAGCAGATCCTCGTCATGAGTGACGATGAAATCGATGTTTGTGATGCTCAAAAAGGTGTCGCCGTGGACCCGGGGCATGTTGAGGTTGACCTGCGCTATGATGAGAGAGGCGTTTTCAATTGCGTCCATGCAGATGTCGGCGCTTACGCCCAGGCTCACATAGCCGTTATGGTCGGGAAGCGACGTCTGAACAAGGGCGACGTCGATCGGGATCATTTTATTCCTGAAAAGCTGCGGAATTCGCGAAAGAAAGATGGGCGTATAGTCGGCCAATCCGGAATTGACCGATGTGCGGGTATTGTCTCCCACAAAAAATGAGTTGTGCCTGAAATTGTAGCCGAACTTCTGGTCGGTGTAGGGAGCGACGCCGAGAGTCCAGACGTGCATCAGCTCCGCGTCGACGATGGCCTTGGGGTTGGATTCCGCATACCGCACCAGGGAGTTCACCAGGTATTGGGGCTCGCCGCAGGCGGTGCTGATGAATATCCGGTTCCCTCGGTGGATATGGGAAAATATCTTTTCTTCGCTGTCAAACTTATCCGGATACCGGGCCTTCCACATCTCCAGATATTGAAGGAATCTTTGATTCATAATTTTTCATTGCGCAGGGGCGGGTTTAAAACCCGCCCCTATTAAAATAATTAATATTTACCAAGGATTGCACAAATATGGTATATATTCAAGGAATATTTTTTACTGTTATACGGGCAAAATAAAAAACCCCCGCGCACGGGGGTTTTTTATTTTGCCGCGGAAATTTACCTATTATTTAAAATCGTTGATCCGCTCGCTTTTCTTTTCATCCTCCTGGACTATCTCCTGCATCTGCTTGTAATGGGGCGAATCAATGCCGAACTTCAGCTCCACCGCCTGGAGCATGCTCCTGTTTTTTTTGTTTTTAAATAGATTTATCTCGTCTCCCGACGCATGCTTGTATTTGGCCAGAACCTTCTCCATATATCCGTAGCAGCTCGCCAGATATTTATACGCCCAGATGTCTTTCCCCGTCGTATCCGACAGCGTGATATAGCGCTCAAGTAGCGGGATGCACGGTTTGAAGTTCTGCAGATCGTACTGGGTCGAAACGTAGACCTGGAAGAGCCTGGCCTGAAAATTCAAAAAGCGCGGCTCCTGGCGTATCTCGATGGCCCGCACCTGATCGAGATAATCTATCGACTTGGTCAAATAGGTGACCGCCTTCATTTTGGCTTCGGTTTTTTTCATAGCGACCTGGCGCTGTTCCTGATTTTTCCGGTCGATCTCCTGCCAGTAGAAGCGCTCATTCAGATATTTTTTCTGCTTATTGGCGGTCTTCATCTTGATGACGTCGTTCTCCATATCTTCGAGAATCCCGAGCGCGGTCGAATATTCATCTATCGCCAGCTTTAAAAGATTTTCCGAATATTCCTTGTTCAGCTTTTCAAGCTCCTGAATCGCCTTGACATACGGCTTGAAATCCCGGATCCTCCAGCCGGTGATCTCGAGCTCGTTGAACTCATCCTTTATGTTCAGCTTCTTATCTCCCGCCTCCTGGGCGTTTATCCGGTAGTAGTATCCCGGGCCGGATAATACCGCCGCAAAAATCAGAGCAGAGAGACACCAGATATATGGTTTCATACAATAACCCCTCACCTATATATAGAAAATAATTCAGCCGTTCGTTACACAAAAAATCCACGGGTGTAATTTCACACTTTACCTATCGGTTTATATGTATAAGAAATTGAATTATTTATTGCTTAATCAATTACCAGAAAAACAAATGCTTTTATCGTTTCTTTGTGGACATCTATCTTGACATATAATATCATTTTCTTTTTGGATATTTTATTAGGGATAACCATGTTACATGATCTTAGTATAATTATTACGTTAACCGGCGGGCTCAGCGCTGCTCTTCTTTTCGGTTTCATTGCTAAAAAGGCGGGATTGTCTCCGATTGTCGGCTATCTTTTAGCAGGTATAATCGTCGGGCCTCATACCCCCGGTTTTGTCGCCGACAAGTCCGTGGCCGGCCAATTTGCAGAAGTAGGAGTAATTCTCCTGATGTTCGGGGTGGGACTCCATTTTCACATTAAAGATATGCTCAGGGTCGCAAAGGTCGCCGTTCCCGGGGCGCTTATTCAAATCATTGCGGTAACGGCTATAGGCACTGCCGCGACAAGCCTTGGGGGATGGTCATTGCAGGCCGGAATGGTCTTCGGGATAGCCATATCCGTGGCGAGCACGGTCGTCCTTACGCGTGTTCTTGCCGATAATCGTACTCTCCATACGCCCAATGGCCATATCGCCGTCGGATGGCTCATTGCAGAAGATATCTTCACCATTCTGGTCCTGGTCACGCTTCCTATTATTTTTTCGCCAAACAGAAACAACATACAGAATTGGGAAGGGACGCTTTCAATTGGTATTGTTTTTCTAAAATTAGCAATCTTGTTCCTTGTTGCTTTTTTATTTGGTAATAGACTTATAACCGCAATACTTGGTTATATTTCAAAATTAAAGTCGCGAGAACTTTTCACATTAACCGTTTTGGTTCTGGCTCTGGGTATAGCCGTAGGCTCTTCCCTCCTCTTCGGAGCATCCATGGCACTGGGAGCCTTGCTTGCAGGCATGGTGGTCGGCCAATCGGATTACAGCACACGGGCGGCGTCGGAGGCCCTTCCCATGAGGGATGCCTTCTCGGTGCTCTTCTTTGTTTCAATGGGCATGATGTTTAACCCGGCAAACCTTCTGACAGATTGGCCTATCATCATGGTTATTTTGGGGATCGTGTTGATCGGGAAGCCTTTAGCCGCCTTAATAATAATTCTTTTGTTAAAACGTCCCCTGTCGTCGGCCTTATCAATAGCCGTCGCCCTTTCTCAAATAGGCGAGTTTTCATTTATTCTCGCGTCATTGGCGATTGGAATGAAAATACTTCCCTCGGACTCTATGAACATCCTGGTGGTAGTTGCGATTATCTCCATTGCATTAAACCCCGCATTGTATAAACTAATTCTTACGTTATCCGCTTATCTGAGTAAAAAAGAACAAGACCTCGCCTTGACAAGGGAAACCCTCGTCGTGCCCGATGACCTGGCGAATAAAATGATACTGGTCGGCTATGGACCGGTCGGGCGGACCCTCCACCGCATATTAAAAGATAACGGGATACAGGTGACGGTGATAGAAATGAACCTGGACACGGTCAGGCAATTAAGAGAAGATGGAATATCTGTCGTATATGGGGACGCGGTGAAAAGCGAAACCCTGCTCGCAGCAGGCGTGGAAGACGCGCAAGGACTGATTGTCTCCACCCCGGACGTACCGGGACAGGAGCTCATTCAAACCGCAAAAGAAATCAATAGTAAAATTCGTGTTTTATACAGAAGCAACTACCTCAGAGACGTACCGCGGATGAAGCGCTCCGGCGCGGACGCCGTTTTCTCCGGCGAAGGTGAAATCGCGCTGGCCATGTCGGCATTTCTTATGCGGGATCTTGGTTCTACGGACGAGCAGATTGACCAGGAACGACAAAGGGTGCGTGAAGATCTCTTTAATGGATAAAAAAATTACCGCGACAAAAACGCCGGGCCTTTATTTTTTCTTGACATGCTGCTGTCTCTGTAAAAATCTAATCCGGCATGGCTGGCTTCAAAAAGGTCAGCTCTGTTGGCATTCATAATTAAAGTACTGATCCGGATTCAGCGCGCACCATGAAAACCGATTCAAAATCATCTTCAGAAAAAAAATACTGCTCCTACTGCGATCATACCGGGATCGTCCACAATGTCCATTTCGAAAAGCTGGGCGAAAACGCCTTGTCCCCCTGCCCCAAGTGCGTAGCGGCGAAATGCCGGTGCAGCGGCGAGGAACCCTATTACTACGTTAAAGATGAAAAAATAGAGATATGCTTCTGCCGCGATACGCGGATGAAGATAGTGAAGATACTCCAGATTTATAACCGCTCCGGAATTAACAGAAAGTACCTGTGGAAGCGGCTCAATGACTTTAAATCCGTAAACAAGCAGGCGGAGGACGCTAAAAACGCCGCCTATGACATAGTCAAGGAGTTCCCGAATGTCCGCAAGGGCCTGTTTTTCTGGGGAAATCCGGGCACCGGCAAAACCATGCTCGCATCCATCATTCTCACCGAGCTTATCATACGCCACGCGGTGGAAGGGAGGTTCATCAGCATATCCAGGAATTTCTTCAAGAGCCTGCAGGAAACCTTCTTCGAGGGGTCCTCGACGTACGGCGAATCGGGTAAAATCGAAAAGGAGCTGGCGGATGTGGACATGCTGGTGGTCGACGATTTCGGCATACAGAAGGACACTGAGTGGAAGCAGGAAACGCTCTATGACCTGGTTGACGCGCGGTACGAGGCGGAAAAGTTCTCCATATTCACCTCCAACAATAATCCGCATAAAGCATTCAAAGACCTCTCGCAGGGAAGGATCCTGTCGCGGATAAAAGAGATGTGCAGCATCATGGAAATCGGCGGCACTGATTACCGGGACAAGCTTTAAATGGCGACAGCGTATATCGGTCTTGGATCGAACATCGGCGACCGGGAGGCTAATCTGAAGAAAGCCGTAAGCCAGTTAGCCTCATGCTGCCCGGTGACGATACTGAAACAGAGCTCCATCCTCGAGACGGGGCCGGTCGATTACCTCGATCAGCCGCGGTTCCTCAACCAGATCATCAAGATACAGACCGATCTCCCTCCTCCCGACCTGCTCAAGACACTCCAGCGGGCGGAAATCGAACTCGGAAGAAAAAAATCGATTCCCAAGGGACCCCGGAGCATAGACCTGGACATTCTCCTGTATGATGACATCATAATGAGCACACGGGATCTCGTCATCCCCCACCCGGAAATAAAGAACCGCTGGTTCGTGATCAAGCACCTCGTCGAGCTGGATCAGGATTTGATTGATCCCGTTACGGGGAAAAAGTTCAAGGATATGATTGACGATCACCAGGCCTGATAATGGAACCGCCGATGGACGCAGATGAACGCCGATTAGAATTGGATAAAATTACTGATTGTATTGCGCGCATCCCCTTCACTCCCGATTACATATTAAGAAAATCAAGAAACTTCCTTATTTCCTCGGGATAATTCCCCCCCTCGTCCTGGTACTTTTTGAACCTCCGCTCGTAGGCTTCCACTTCCCGCTTGTGCACGTTTTTATATCTGGTTGCAGCCTGCGTGAAGGCGGGCATGGCCTCAAGCTTCTCCCGTAAATCCTTGCGGAACGGTATGTGCTTGAAAAATATCTCCCGCACGATATTATTGAGCTTCATGATCCCGTCTTTCTCGAACAAAACCCACTGGATGTAATCATCGGCGAACCGGTCCCGGTTGTTCCTGATGCTCCGGAATTTTTCCTCAACCCTGTCCTTGGCCTCCTGGGAGAGCTTCGACATCTTTTTATAAGTATTGACGTAATCGAAATATTCTCCGGTCACCCCGCCCTCGATCGGATCCGCCCAGATGGCTCCCTTGACGTCGCGGTTGAGCTCCCACCGGAAACTGGCGAAGGTATGGACAAGGCTTCGGGTGAGGTCCCCGATGAAGAATATGGGGACGACGATCCTCCCCCTGCTCCTCTTGCTGGTTCCGGTCATGTCCTGCCAGAGCAGGGTCCTGGTGCCAAAAATGGGAAGCAGGACGAAATAGGGAACGACCTCCTCCTCAATGATCTCGCGGGCCTCGCCGATCTTGAGAACGGTCTCGCGGTAAAACACGGAAAAATCTATTCCGCGCACCTCTTTGGCGATCGTCTCGATCTTCCGTTTGGAGGTGTATATCTGTTTGAGATTGCCCCGGACCATAAGGGAGGTAAGAATCGGAAACGCGGTGGCCGTCGACCCGGAGCAGATGGCCGCGGTCGTCGCCAGACGCTGCCCGATCTCATACATGACCTTGCCGATATTGTCGTCGACCTTTCCTTCTCTTTCCCTCTCCTTTCTCGATTTATGCTTCTCCTGTTCCTCGAGAAAGGCGTGATACGTCAGTCCCATTTCGGTGATGCTCGGCTCCACCTGGCCGGCGGAAATCAGCGACAGGAATTCCGTTTCCAAAAGAACGGGGACGTCCCTGCTCTTCTCCCGCAGGCGCGAAAGCTCGGTCAGATCCGCGACCTGCTGCTCATCGAGGAGCCCCTCGTCGAGAAATCCGAACGCCAGCATCATCTGCACGGGCCGCGGCACGGCGCTTTCGCTTTTGCTCCGGATATACGCCTGCTTGTACAGATCCCAATATAAGCTCGTGATGTGGCGCCTGAGCTTTCTCCCCTCCGGCTCGGTATTGAAGGGGCTCTTGGAGCTTTTGAATTCGTTCAGCAGCTTCAGGAATCGCGTCTTGAAATCCTTCTGCACGAGGCTGAATTCAAATATCTGCTGTATGGATTTGTTCAGCGCGCCCGTGGATATGACCGCCGGCGATTTCAGCCTGCCGCCTTCCGTCTCCCTCGATGTTCCGCCTGAAGTATAATAATCGTGTATCTTTCTGATTGACGGAAACAGCGCGGTCATTTTCCTTCCCGTCAGCTCCTCGTAGAGCCCGTTGACCTTTACCAGCAGCGAGAGAAAGCTCCTGGCGAAATCCTGCGCGCATTTGCCGCTCCGCTCCCATTCCTGCAGGCCCGTCATATCGATGAGATACGAGGCCCAGCTGTCGCCGTCGCCCAGAAGGATGGAGAGCTCGGTATCGGTGTACCGGCAGATCATCTCGACCCGCTCAAGGGAGCTCATGAAATTTTTATGCAGGCCCTCGTACATGCTTGCAGCCATGGCCGGATCAGCCTTGAACATGGGCGCCACCACCTTCTGGTCGAGCTGCAGGGTCCGGAGAATAAAATCGTCCGGCTTTATAATGGCGTTGTCCCGGCCGGTCTCGGGCAAGCGGTAGTTCTTGTCCAGAAAGGAACTGTTGTCGGTAATAAGAAACCTCGCGTCAAAGATGTCCGGAAGAGTCCCGCCTCTTGACAGGAATTTTTTATACAATTCCTCGGCCTTCGCGTGAAGCCGCTCGGGCGCGTTCGTCTCCGGCATGGCCCGGTACATGAGCGCCATATTGTCGGTCATGGTGCATGCGGTCTGATACAGCTTCGTATATTTAGCCATCGCCGCGCTCACGGTATTGATGTTGTTATAAAGGTACTTGAGAATGATCAAAGCCTGCGGCGGATCCGAATCCGCTATACCCTGTATGCCGCCGCGCGACAACGGATGGCGGGAAACCGAAGCCTGGTTCAGCACGCGCACGCTTTTCCGGTACGGGCCGTTCAGATTATTATTGAATCCCGAGAGAAACGTCTTCCCGTCCAATCGCCCGACCCGCCTGCTCCGGGATATGACGATATTCCGATCGAGGCCGTTATATTCATCCGAGGCGGAGAGTATCTCCAGAGAGCCGTCTTGAAGCATGAACAGGCTCGACGGGGACTCGCCCTGTACGAAAAGGATGTCGCCGGCCTTCAGATTTTCCACGCGTTCCGCCATATCAACCTCAAGAATAATAAACTTACCGATCGCCCTTATCGGCTCTGATGCGCTGCATATATTCATCCCACTCAAAGGGAAGCAAATACTTTTTCTTATTGTTGCATTCTTTACAGCAGACCACAATATTTATTCTCTCGGATTTTCCGCCGCGCGCAATGGGAATCTTGTGGTCCATGGTCAATTGATTGGGAGGAAATTTCCTTCTGCAGTAATAGCATATGCCGGCGGACACCTTCCTGCGCCACCAGGCTGTATGGCGCAATTCGCGCGCCTTCCGCTTTTCTCTGACCGCATCGTCATCACCGATAAAAGGCAGGTTTTCCATATCTAAGTTAAGGCATTGAAGCAAAATTTGTCAATACTAATTAGGCGTAAAGTGGCGCTCTGAAGGCGGGGTTGCGCAACCCCGCCTTCAGAGCGCCACTGTCAATAATTATTGCAAAATAGAATTTAACTTGAATAAAAGAGCCCGCTTGACGACAATACGCACAATATCCGTATCGATCCCGATACACGGCAACCGAGGTGTTTCTATGAAGTTGATCATTCAAATCCCCTGTTATAACGAAGAGGAGACGCTTCCGAAGACCCTGAAAGAGCTCCCCAGAAAAATCAAGGGGATCGACGAGGTTGAATGGCTCGTCATTGACGACGGGAGCACGGACAAAACAATAAAGGCGGCAAAAAAACACGGCGTCGATCACATCGTCCATTTCAAGAAAAACCGCGGCCTTGCCGAGGGATTCAAGGCCGGCCTGGACGCCTGCATCGCCCTGGGGGCCGACATCATCGTCAATACCGACGCCGACAACCAGTACGATGCCGAGGATATCCCCAAGCTGATACAGCCGATCCTTGACGGCACCGCCGATATCGTCATCGGCGCGCGGCCCATCATTCAAATAAAACATTTTTCCTTCATTAAAAAGCTGCTCCAAAAATTCGGAAGCTACGTGGTGCGCAGAGTGAGCAATACCGACATACCGGACGCGCCGAGCGGATTTCGGGCCATAAGCAGGGACGCGGCCTTGAAGCTAAACGTGTTCAACGCCTACACCTACACCCTGGAGACCATCATTCAGGCGGGAAGAAAAAACATGGCCATAACCTGGATCCCGGTACGGGTGAACGAAGAGCTGCGGCCGTCGCGCCTGGTGAAGAGCATACCGAGCTACATAAAGAGATCCATAATAACGATATTTCGGATATTCGTGGTGTACGAGCCGTACCGCTTCTTCATACGAATCGGACTCTTTCTTTTTCTCGTCGGTTTTGCGATCGGCGCGCGGTTTTTATACTATTATCTCGTCCAAACCGGTCAGGGACATATACAATCCCTCATACTGGCGAGCATCCTTATGGTCATGGGGTTCCAGTGCATACTTTCCGCTTTTATCGTGGACCTCATGGCGGTCAACAGAACGCTCCTTGAAGACATCCAGTACCGCCTCCGGAAGGATTCGGCAAACCGCACGACAAAGAAACGGACAATGAAATAAATGACGATCCCGGATCAAAATCGTATTCCCCGGAACGCGGAAGCCGTTCTCGAGGAGCGTAAGAAAAGAATACTGAATGTCAAAACCCTGGTATTCCTTATTGTTTCGGTCTTCATCGCCTATTTCTTGCTCGGGAAGCTGGATATTGCAAAGACCTGGGATAGTATACGGAATGCGGATGCCGTCATGGTAATCGTCTCGTGCCTGGTTTATTCCGCTTCCAATTTTTTCAAGATGCTCAGGTTCCGCCTCATGCTCGGGGATTACGGGATTCCGCTGTTCGATCTGTACGCGATCACCAGCTACCATAACTTCTACAATCAAATAATGCCGGCGCGCACGGGGGAGCTGACGTTCGTATATTATCTGAAAAAGATCGGCAACGCGGACGTATCAAAGGGACTCCACATCCTGGTGGTGACCAGGATTTTTGATTTTATCGTCATATCCGCATTTTTCATCTGCTCGATCATATTCGTTTTCGGCGCCCGGACCTCCATGGCGCTCATCGCCGCCGGCGCGGCTTTTTTCATTATTTCCATCATTGCCTTGTTCAACCTGAAATGGATCGTCATCCTCTGCGGCCGGATACTGCGCACGCTCACTAAAAATGAGCGCATGCAAAAAAACAGGCTCGTCGGCGCACTGCGCGGAAGGATCGACGTGCTCGTGCATGAATTTTCTTCATTCAAGACCGCCCGGTTCGTTCCGGCGCTCGCCGTCACCAGCATCCTCACCTGGAGCGCCCTCTATTTTCTCTTCTACCTCACTATACGGTCATTCGGCATCGATATAGGCCTGATTCAATCAGTGGCAGGCTCCACCGGAGGAGTACTGACCAACGTCTTGCCCATCAACAGCTTCGGGAGCTTCGGCACGCTTGAAGCGGGATGGACGGGAGGGTTTATCCTGGTCGGAATGAGCGAGCAGGATGCGATATTCACGGGGTTCGGCTATCATTTCATAAGCTTTTTCGCCAGCGCCGCTATTGCGTTATTCTGCTATGTTGTAACAATTGCACGGAAAGGATAACAGACCCTTTATGAACATCCAAAATTCCATCATCGTAGCCATACGGGCCCTTCAGCGAAATAAGATGCGGACTCTGCTCACCTGCATCGGCATCGTGATCGGCGTCGCGTCGGTCATCATAATGGTGGGAATCGGCAACAGCGCGCGCATAGCCGTACGCGAGAAGATACACAGCTACGGCACCAACGCCATATCGATCGCGTCGGTGAAGAAGCCCTTCACCGGAAGCGACTTGAAAGACATCAGGCGGTTCATTCCCGAAATACAGTATATCACGCCGATGAACTACTGGGAATATCCGGTCAAGTATAAAAGCAAGAACATTACCCGGCAGATTTACGGCGTCAGCAATGAATATTTCATCATGAACAACTGGCAGCTGGAAAGCGGCAACTTTTTTACACGGGAGGATATGCTGAGCTTCGACAAGGTCGTCATCATCGGGAACAGCATACGGGAAGAGCTGTTCGGGGACGAAGATCCGGTCGGCAAGGTCATCCTGATCAACCGCATTCCTTTCCGGGTGATCGGGATTCTGATGGAAAAAGGAATGGCCCTTTCCGGCAGGGACCTCGACAATATTATTCTTGGTCCCTCTACGACGCTGGCTTTGAAATTATACGGCACCAGTAATTTCTTCGTCATATACGTGTCGACCTATTATGAATCGCAGATCGAATACGTGAGAAAAAGCATCCTGGATCTGATCCAGCGAAAATATTCCCTGTCCGACGATCAGATGCAGGACTATAAGATCTCCACGAGCAAGGAATTGCTCCAAATGACGGAGCAAGTGTCCGGCTACCTGACGATCGCCTTCGCGGTCGTGGCGGCAATCTCCCTCATCGTCGGCGGCATCGGCATCATGAACATCATGCTCGCTTCGGTGAGCGAGCGGACCAGGGAAATCGGGATACGCATGGCGATCGGGGCGAAAAACAGGGACATCCTGCTTCAGTTTCTGATCGAAGCGCTCATTATAAGCTCCCTGGGAGGGATATCCGGCATCACGATCGGGATGCTGGTATATGTTTTCTTTACCTCCATATCTCACCAGCCGTTTATCTTTTCACTCCTGTCGGTTGTGGTTTCGTTTCTGTTTGCCGCCTTTGTCGGGATTGTTTTCGGCTATTTCCCGGCTAAAAAGGCGTCATCCCTGAACCCGATTGACGCGCTCAGGCATGAATAACATAATCCTTGACAGAGACAATTAATGAAATTATCGTGTCCCGATTCCCCCTGACTAATCGATAACCGATGAAAAAAATCAAAAAGATCAAAGTGGCATTGTTCACGGATGTGCTTAAAGAAAACCTCGACGGCGTCACCTATACCCTCTATAATCTTATCGAGCGTATCCCCAAAGACAGATTCGAATTTCTTTTTATTACGCCGTTTCCGCCGTCGGAGAACGTAACGTTGCCGTACCCGGTCATCGTGTGCCGGTATATAAAGATGCCGCTTCAGGAGGGCTATCGCCTCGCCCTCCCCTACTTTGACGGGAATCTGCGAAGAGCCCTTGACGAATTCAAACCGGATCTCGTTCACTTCACCACCCCCTCGTTTCTCGGACGTTATGCGCGGCAGTACGCCCTTAAAAAGAGGCTGCCGCTGGTCAGCACCTATCACACGCACTTCCCCAACTATGTGGATTACTATTTCAAATACCTTCCTTTCTTGAGATTTCTGGGGGCCCTGGTGCCGCCCATCCTCAGGTTTTTTTACAATGAATGCAGCGTGGTCTATGTACCTACGAAGCCGGTGCTGGAGGATCTCGTAAAGATAGGCATCGAGCGCAAGCGCTTGACGATCTGGGGCCGGGGAATAGACACGGCAAAATTCAATCCCCGGAAGCGGGACGAAAAGTTCATCGGCAACCTGTGCGGGAAAAACACCGTGAGGATCCTCTTCGTCAGCAGGCTCTACTGGGTCAAGGAGATCATGACGGTCATCGGCATCTACAAAGCGCTCAGCAGAATCCATCCCACCGTGAAAATGGTAATCACCGGCGACGGACCGCAGAGAAAATACATGGAGAAAAGAATGCCCGACGCCGTATTCACCGGCAAGGTGCTCCATGAGGACTTGCCCAAGATATACGCATCCTGCGATATATTCCTGTTTCCATCCATTACCGAAACGTTCGGCAACGTAAACCTGGAAGCCCTGGCTTCCGGACTCCCGGTGGTTGCGGCGGCGAAGGGCGGGCAACTGGGCATTATCAAGGAAGGTGAAACCGGGTACCTGGTGGAGCCAAAAAATATCGGCATGTTTTGTAAAAAACTTTCCTATCTCATCAACAATCCGGATGTTCTGAAGCGCATGAGCAAAAAGGCGGTTGAATACGCCCGGGCGCAAAAATGGGACGTCCTGTGCCGGGAGATGTTCGAATCATATGAAAAGGCGGTATCGGACAACCACATAAAATCAGAGGATCTTAATGAAATTGCCGTCTGATATCGCCGGAGCCCGGGCGCACAAGAACCATGTCTTCTATACCATCTCCAAGATCGCCGGGCTGGCCGCCGGGATCACGCTGCTCTACTGGTTCGTCTCCCGTTCAAATCTGACCGCCATCGGGGATCAGCTTAAACTCATCAACGTGAACTTTATTTTTCTCATTGCCGCGACCTTCACCGGGTATCTCATGGTTACCATAGCCTGGAGGCTGTCGTTCTACAAATATCCGGGCCACGTTTCCCTGCCGCTTCTTTTCATTATCCGCCAGATCGGCGAGAGCCTGGCCCAGATCAACCCCACGAACGTCATCGCCGGCGAGGCGCTCAAGGCCGTGCTGCTGAAGAAGCAGAAAATCCCGTACAAGGACAGCATCGTATCCTTCACGATATCGCGGTTCCTGGTCTACTTCTCCGCGGTGACGCTCATCATGATCGGAATATATGTATTTTTCGACCAGCTCAAATTCGATGTCGACCCCGTTTCCCTCGCGGCGGTTGCAAGCATCATCTTCAGTCTGTTCGTATTATTCATATACCGGCTCGGCAGGGGAAAGGGGGTGCTCTCCACGCCGGCAGGGTTGCTCGCGCATCTGGCGCGGCGATTCCCGCATTCAATGCGCCTGCAGAACGTCGCCGGCAGGATGCGCGAGATCGATGATGAGCTGATCGATTTTTATAAAAATAAAAAAATAAATTTCATTGCCGCCTATCTGCTCTCCTTTTCAAGCTGGCTCTTCGGCGCCATGGAATTTTTTTTGATACTCAACTTCCTCGGCTTCGGCGTGACATTTCTGTCATGCGTGGCCGTGGAAGTCGGCATCATGATATTCAAGGGCGTGGGGGCGTTCATCCCGGGCCAGATCGGCATTGAGGAATACGCGAACAAAATGATGCTCGAATTCATCCATGTCCCGGACGGGAATATATGGATCACGGTATCGATAGTACGCCGCGCGCGCCAGCTCTTTTGGATCGGCATCGGCTTCATAGCCTTTCTGCTCGTCATCCGTAAAACAGGGGAATCGGGAGATGGAGATACTGTTTATAACGCATAAGTATCCCCCTTCCATCGGAGGGATGGAAAAACAGAGTTACGAGCTGATCAACGGCGTCGCGAAGGAATGCACGGTGCATACCCTTATATACGATAACCGCTCCAGCAAGGTTATATTTCTTTTTTCCATACGATTCAAGGTCAAAATGATATTGCGCGAAAATCCGAATATATCCCTCATTCATCTCAACGACGGTCTCATGGCCTTTTTTGCGCTGCATTTAAAAAATATGACCGGGATCCCGGTGCTGGTTACCCTTCACGGGCTGGATATCGTCTATCCCAGCAAGCTGTTTCAAAGATTCGTTGTGAGCAAGTTCAAAAAATTGGACGGGGTGATCGCCGTAAGCCAGGCAACGGCCCGGGAATGCATAAAGCGGGGATTCGACCGCGACAGGGTCTATGTCGTGCGCAACGGGGTCGACACGGATATGTCCCTTATCAATAAGCAGCCCGGATTCCGGAAGACGCTTGAAAAAAAACTGGGGATACCCCTGCATGAAAAAAAAATCCTCGTATCCATCGGCAGGAGCGTAAAAAGAAAGGGATTTTCATGGTTCGTGACAAAGGTGCTGCCGCATCTTGATCAGAGCGTCATATATCTTATCATCGGCCCGCCGCATCCGCATATCAGAAAGATCAATTTTGTCCTGAGGCTGCTGCCCAAATACCTCGCCCACCTGATAATCCTGATCCTGGGACTCGGGATCGAAGAGATCGATATTCAGAAGGCTTTGCAACGTCCGGATATCAGAAACAGGGCGTTCTTTCTCGGAAAGCTTCCCTTTGAGGAGATGCTCCAGATCCTCAAGCATTCCGACCTGTATGTCATGCCGAACGTAAAGGTGATGGGCGATACCGAGGGGTTCGGCCTCGTCGCGCTTGAAGCCGCGGTGAACGGCCTGCCGGTCCTGGCTTCGGCCATCGAGGGCATAACCTGCGCGGTCATCGACGGCAGAAACGGCTTTCTGGTTGCTCCGGAAACTGATTCGGTCTGGATAGAAAAAATCCGCGCCCTTTTGTCCGACTGCGGCCACCTTCATGAGTTCGGCGAACAATCGAAAGAATACACGATCGCCAATTACGCATGGAAAAAAATGGTGGAAGGCTATATGGCCGTATTTAAAAAATATCATTGCCAAAAAGATCACCCCCGGGAATAACTGCCTTCGAATGATTCGATCCGCTCCGATATCGCCGATTCAACGAAGTAAGAAGTTTGAGGGAATTATGCAGCAACAAGTAAACAATCCGACTGGGGGCAGATTCTATTACCCGGCCATTCTCCTCCTCATGCTGGTCTTCACCGGCATGAGGCTTGTCCATATTAACGCCGATGCCCCTCAGGACCTGTCCATATCCGCCGCACTGTACACGGATGAGGGGTTTAAGACCTATGAGCCGCGCAACATGGTCCTCTTCGGCGACTGGAAATGGACTCCCGAGGATCAATATGAGGGATGGGCAAAAAAAAGCCCGCTCACCACGCTTCCCTACGCGTGGATTTTCAAGCATCTCGGCGTAAGCTACGCATCGATCCGCAGCCTCGCGGTCTTTTATGCGTTGATCACCATGATCTTTCTTTTCATGTTTCTGCACAGAAATTACGGCAGGCCGGCTGCCCTGATCGGACTGATCCTCTACGGCACAAACTTTTTCACCGCCATGTACAACAGGCTCGGCTTGTATGAAAGCCATCTGCTCTGCTTCATAATGATGTCCTTGTTCGGATTTTCGGAATCCCTGAGGCCTTACCGCCGAAAAAATGGCGGGGAAAGCGGCGGGGCTTACCGGATGAAAAAAAAATTTTCCCGGGCGCTTTTTTTTCTTATCGGTTTTACCGGGCTTGCAGCCGGATTTTTTATTAAAAGGAATATTCTTATTATCCTGCCCGCCATTGCTCCGGCGTTTTTGCTCCATGTCTCAGGCAGGTTTAAAAAAACCGGTAGGTTCATGAATCATATTTTCATAGCCTTCATCGCGGTTTTTTTCATTTTTTACGTTATATTCGCGCAGATGGGCGCGCTTAAGGTCAAACTGGCCTTCTTACTGTTATCGCTTAAAATTTTCGGCCAGCCGCTTGCGGCATTTATCCCCTTCACCGCCTTTGATCCGATAGAGAAAGTTCTGGCTAAGGGAATGTACCTGGAATTTTTATTTCTGCAACCCCTTACCTTCTTCATCGGTTTCCTGTACGCGCTGTATACCTTCTATCAGTATATCCGCTTGAAACGGCAATCCCTCCCGGATCTCATTGTTGCGAGCTGGATCGTATTCGGCTTCATCTTCACCACGGTACTCTACTACAGTCCTTCGCGCTATTATCTGCTCATGGTCATCCCGCTCATCATAGCGGTCAGCAGATTCATAACCGATTTTGTAAATCTGGAAATGGCTTCATTCATAACCGAAAAGAAACAATTCCCCCACAACGTCATGTTCGGAATTTTTCTTTTTTTCTCCCTCCTGTATACGGGTGTTGTTCTCATTGTTCAGACGCTCCCCGTTTCCCTGAGGAACCGCATGATGGATATGGTATATCCCGCCTATCTGAAAGGCGACCTGTCGAGTGCGATGATCGTGATCGGCATCGCGCTCGTCATCGAGCTTGCCTGCATAATGGTAACGATACTGAGCCGCAAGCGCCTGTTGAACATCATGAAGCTGCCGAAATTCCCCGCGATACTGTTGTCGCTGATCCTCGGCCTTCAGATTTTCCAGTATGGAAGGTGGTTTTTCTTCCCTGACCATCATCTCTACACGGCATCCCGGCAATTGAGCCGGGAGCTGCCGGGGGACGCGGTTCTGGCAGGGAGCTGGTCTGCCGGGCTTGTCGTTGAAAACAGACTGCGGGCGATCATCGTCCAGTCCCTCATACCGTATAACTACAGCCTGATCAACAAGATTACCCATAACATAAATATACCGGTATACCGCCTGGGCGGCGGCAAAGCGGCCGTAAGCCATCAGGAGAACATCCCCCTTTATTTCGCGGTGTGCAGAAACGTCATATTTGAAAAAGCTATAACAGAAAAATACCGGGATCAGTTTGTCCCTGAGAACCTGATTAAAAAATTCCGGCTCGGCTATTTCCGTATAGAGATATTCAAAATGAAAAAATACGAGAAGGGATCGCCCGATGCGGTTGATTCGCTGTTTAAATCCTTCCTGTAACGGAAAGGCGGCCGGCAAACCGTCCGTGTATGCCGGCTCCCGGATGCGCGCTGTTGCATTTTTTATGACAACGCTCGTTACCGTGCTGCCTGCTTTTGCCGGTCCCGCACCGCGAAAAGCAACCGGGTTCGAGACCGTATCAAACGAGGAATTCTTACCGGGAATCCCTCCGGACATAGCAGCCTTGAAGGTATCCAAGGGAGATCCCTCGGGAAAAATTTTTTTATCATGGGAATCCACTACCCTTGACGGCAATTACGCCATTTACCGCTCCTTTTATGAGAGCGGGCCGTTCATTAAAATCGGCGAAACGGAGTCCAAAACATTCTGCGATGCAACGGCCGACGAAGGGTGGAAATACTGGTACATGGTCTGCCGGATAAACGGAGGAACACCGGGGGTTCCTGCCGTTGATTACGGTTACCGGAAGCCGGAAATTCCGAAGGGCCTGACCGTGAGCGAAATGCTCGACGGCAGGAACAAACCATGGCCGGTGCCTTCGACTGCCGGCGAGAGAGAAAGGGAAAAACTCCATCTGAGGCTGTATGAAAAATACTATGAAAGTTATTTAATGGCGACTTTCATATCCCTGGTAGGCAGGTTTTATATCAACAGCGGAGAATTGCTGGCATACCGCGATTTCAAAGTCTACTCCTGGGATCCGGGGAACAGGAAAATTTATTTTGAAAAGCCCGGGATATTTGCAGCCAAATTCTATTCGCGGCGCTTCTTCCGCTTCATACGCGACATGCACGACATGAAGATTCCGTATGATGAGCTCCTTCCCCGCGTAATCAAAAATGCGGTTATTTTCTGCATACCGTCCGGAGAAAAGGAAATAAAAGAGCCTGACGGCAGATGCCGGTATATCCCGAACCTTGAGGCTGTGGCCCTCGGAACTGAATATATCCGCGATTACGAGTACTGGAAAAGCAATACCATTTTCTTTGCCACAAGCGATGACGAGATATACAAGCGGATTAGAGAAGTCCAGATGCGAGGATATTAGCCAACCTTTTGGCCCCCTAAAT
>Ga0154758_104_pt1 | contig 30939 bp, 27 predicted proteins | sample Rifle2008BG16ft_FD_105766 | JGI IMG/M metagenome (GOLD analysis project Ga0154758, IMG submission 105766) | Spirochaetes bacterium RBG_16_49_21
TGATTTAATATAGGTGAGGCCCCATGGGATTATCATACAAAGATTCCGGCGTCAATATACAAGCCGGGGACCGGTTCGTGAAAAAGATCGCGCCGATCGCGAGCGCTACGTTTTCAGAGCGGGTCATAACCGGCATCGGCGGATTCGGCGCGCTATTCTCCGGCGCCTTCCCGGAATATGAGGACCCGATATTGGTCGCGGGAACTGACGGTGTCGGCACGAAATTGAAAATAGCGCAGATGATGGGAAAGCACGACACCGTGGGCATAGACGCGGTCGCCATGTGCGTAAACGACATCGTCGTCTCCGGCGCAAAGCCGCTCTTTTTTCTCGATTACATCGCCTGCGGCAGGCTCGATGAAAACGTGCTCGTCGACATTGTGAAAGGCCTTGCCGAGGGGTGCGGCCAGGCCGGCTTAAGCCTGATAGGCGGCGAGACTGCGGAGCATCCGGATCTCATGGCGCCGGACGATTACGACATCGCCGGATTCGCCGTAGGCGTGGCCGACCGGAAAAAGATCATCGACGGAAGGGGCATTGTAAAGGGAGATATGATAATCGGCCTCGCCTCATCCGGAATTCACTCCAACGGCTATTCCCTGGTACGGAAGCTTTTTTTCGAAATGAAGCATTATTCCGTGGACACACGGCTTGCAGATCTCGACGACACGCTGGGAAGCGTGCTCCTGACCCCGACTAAAATCTATGCGAAAAGCATCATGAACTGCGTTGCTTCAGGCGAGCGGGTCAAAGGCCTGGTTCACATCACCGGCGGCGGCTTTTACGAAAACATACCCCGTGTCATGCCGAAAAACAGGGCTGCCCGCATCGAGCGCGGATCGTTTTACCTGCCCCCGATATTCAGCATAATACAGCGGGAGGGCGCCATCAGCGACCGGGAAATGTTTACGACCTTCAACATGGGAATCGGCATGATGCTCGTTTGCGCAAAAGAGGATGCGGACAAGGTAATTAAGAATTTAAAGAGTTCCGGCGAATCCGCGCGCATTATCGGCAGCATTGTGGAAAACGCCGGAGAACCGGTGCAGATAGTATAGATGCAGATAACGGGCGGCGGAAGGTCTTTATAACATGTGCGACCTGTGCATGAAACATGGAGCGGGCGGTAAGTGGTACCTGAACGCGGAGCATTATTCGAACCGGATAGCGGAGCGGTACAATCTGCGGGACTTTCTCCTGGAACAATACAAGAATTTCGAGCAGATCTCGATCAGGAAGTTCCGCGGATTCAATGCCGTCGGCCTGGGGTATAAGCTCAGGATGCCCATCATCGGCCGTATTGTAAAACACACGGCTGAGAAGCTGCTTCACAGTACAAACCCGCCGACGAATCCCTTCAGGCCGGAGGGCCACATCGGCCAGGTCGTCCCTCTTGAGGATGCGGTTGCGATACTCGAGACGTGCGCAGCAGAGCCGATAATCGAAAAGAATTGCATGTGCCGTTACATGTCGCGCGGAATCAAGGAGGCGTGCTGCATCAATTTCGGCGTGATGTCCGAGATCGTGGACAAGCTGCCCCGTTTCATACCGGAAAAGGACAAGTATCATCTCACCAGACGACAGGCGGTCGAACGCTTTACCGAGCATAACAAAAAAGGATACATTGGTTCGATATGGTTCGGCCCGTTTCCGTATATCAACAACCTCTGCTCGTGCGCCAGCCCTGAGTGCGCCGGGATACGGCCACGCCTCGACTATGGAATAAAATCGATATATAAGTCCGAATATATCGTCGATCCGGATCCGGATAAATGCACCGGGTGCAGGGCCTGCGTATCAGTGTGCCAGTTCAAAGCGATAGGATACGACCATGCCTTGAAAAGGATCACCCTTGATTATAAGAAGTGCTTCGGATGCGGCGTGTGCCGCCATGCATGCAAACAGGAGGCGCTCTTTTTAAAGCCGAGGGATGAAGTCCACGGCTTGGGAAAAAATTACTGATCCCGAGCTGAGGTCATGACGGGAAAAACAAGCATTAAAATAGATTATTCCAGGTGCGGCGACGAAGTCGGTGTTGATCCCCGATCGTGCGGAAAGTGCCTGCGCGCATGCGATCCGGCCATATTCCTCCTGCATGAAACCCTCGGCGCCGTTGAGGAAAACCCTTTCGATCCTCAGAAATGGCGCATCACGCCGCTCTGGCCGGACCTCTGCTTCCGGTGCATGAAATGCGTCGAATCGTGCCCGGAAAGAGCGGTATCCGTCCGGTGGAAGCCGGCTGGAGGAAATTAAGCTCTCTCAGTTTCAGGTCGATTTCGAAAATATTTGAAGGAGGCTCCCATGAAAAACAATTATGATAAATTCACCTTTATCGGCAATGGCGGCGATCTTTTTTTCATTTACGTGAAAAATATATTTTTTTCAATAATAACTCTCGGTATTTATATATTCTGGGCTCGGGTGAACGTTACCCGCTTCCTGTACAATCACTCGCGCTACCTTGACGAGCCCTTTGATTACCACGCAACCGGGCGGGAGCGCTTTATCGGTTTCTTAAAAGCGGCCGGTATAATAATCGTTTTTTATCTCCTTATCTACGGCATGACGTATATCCTGAACCTGTTCATTGATCGCAGAATCGTCTCCTATATCATACCGGGAATCGTGTATGCGGCTATAATTGCCGTGATCCCATTTATTTTAGTCGGAAGGGAGCGTTTTCGGCAAAGCCGGTCCTCATGGAAAGCCGTCCGTTTCCGCTTTACCGGGACTCCGGGCTTGATAGCAAAAATTTTCTTAAAAGGGCTGTTCCTGTCTTTCATTACCGTGGGGATTTACCTGCCATGGTTCTACTGCGATCTGAACCGCTATTTTATCACTCATTCCCACTTTGGGAACCAGGCCTTCGATTTCCACGGTACCGGTAAGATGCTGGCGAAGCCATTCTTCATCGGTATCCTCCTCGCCGTCATCACGCTCGGCATTTATTTTTTCTGGTGGGGCGCGGCCCTTAAGCGCTTCGTATGGGACAACACCTCCATTCAGGGGAAGCGATTCACCACAACGATCACCGGCGGACAGATACTTGCCACTACCCTGCTGAGCGCTCTGCTTATCATCTTCACCCTCGGAATCGGGTTTCCATGGGCTGTCATCATGAACATTCGTATGTATGTGACCAACATGGGTCTGGAGCCCGGCGTCGATTTCGCGGCCATCAAGTCCGATTTTGATGCGAAGGCATCCGCCCTGTCCGACGGCCTGTCCGAGGCGGCCGACGCACTCGATTCCATAGGAGGCATGTTGCCATGATAACGTCCCCCGTGATTAAACTCGATCCGGTCGACGCTGATTACTACGACGGAGACTCACCGGTGCCGGCGCGGGGCCTCCTCCGCATCAATCCTGACAGAATCTACTTCCAGGATGAAAGCAACGGGACATCCGGAATCCAAAGCATTTCATACCGCGATATCATCGATGTGTCGATGATCGCCGGGCAGACCCGCGTCATCGTACGGGGCGGACGTGCGCCGGCCGCCGACGCCGTCATCACCTTCACCGATCCTGACTGCCACCGCGCCCTCCTCTTATATGCTTCACGCTCGCAAACCGGCATCTATTCCCGTATTTCATTTTTCATGAGATACGGAACAATCGGAAAAAAGCTAATCCTTGCCCCCTTTGCGCTTCTTGCAGCCGCTGCCGTTATCTACGGCGCGCTCTTCGAGCTTTACCGGCTGATACCGGTTTCCGTTGACGAGCGACTGGGAAAGCTGATCGCCCCCAAAATAGCGGAAGAGCTAAAGCCGTATCACAACGCAAAGCTGCAGGCAGTTCTGGAGAGAATGAAGCGTCGGCTGGTGCCGAAGGATTCCCTCCGCCAGTATACTATAAGCATGTTCGACAGCCCCGTAGCGAACGCGTTTGCGTTACCTGACGGTAACATCATCATCCTGACCGGCCTGATCGAGGCAAGCGAGGCTCCGGACGAGGTCGCCGGCGTTCTCGCCCATGAAATACTTCATGTGGAGAGCCGCCACGGCATTAGACAATTGATCCGCGCCCTGGGGATAGGCTACCTCATCCATTTGACGATCGGAGCCGGTTTCGAGGAGCTCGAGACCGCGGAGACCATAAGCGAGCTTTCAAGCCTTCTGGCCTTTCTCAAGTATTCCCGTCAGTTCGAGCGTGATGCGGACAGAGAGGGGGTCCGGCTTTTGCACGGATCGCGCATCAGCTGCAAAGGGCTCTTGAACCTTCTGAATCGATTATCGGGTATGAGAACCAGCCATCCGGCTCTACAATGGCTTGATTCCCATCCTTCAACGGCGGATCGGATCGCTTTCATGAAAGATGAGGCAGGGAAAGAAAACTTCAAGCCGCTACCGGTCCTCATTCATGGTGAGAATTGGCCGAAGATAAAATCCTCCGGATCTCCCCGGTAACCCCGACCATGGACCGGGCGCCCTTGATGTTGTCCGCATACAGGGAAATGGCGAACCCGGGCCGGAGCTTTATCTTCTGGAGATTGTTCCCCTGGCCGCTGCCGGGAAGCGGGAAACAGACACATCCCTTGGACGCGGTGATGAAAAATAATAATGGTACAAATAAGGTCAGAATCTTCCTATTGTTGATGGGCATCTTTTTCCTTACCTGTGAGATCATAAATTTTCCATTTTGTTGCTTGATTTTTAGCCATGCGAGCAGGAATGTATGTCGGTAATAATCATGAAGGTGAACACGTGAATGATAATAAAAAATTCAAGACAGCCATGCTCCCCCTTATCGTCGGGGCATCTACGGTACTGGCCCTCATTATCCTCTTGGCAGCATTTTCATCATACGACGCGCTCGTCAAGGATTCGGACGGGAGCTTTTACCGGGCTCACGCCCTGTTTATAGCCGGCGACGCGCTTATCTGCGTCCGCGATGGAACAACCTATGCCTCAAGAAAAGATGCGCTTGCAGGCAAGGAGGACGACAAGGGTCTTGCCTTCTTTTCGATGAAAAAGATTGATTTCATCGAGATAATTCGAGATCAGGAAGAAGGCGGGTTTTTGCCCGGCTGGCAGCCTACGCTCCAGGATTATGTCGGCGATTATGTAATCAATGCAGCAGGCAATCACGGATACCTCTCCCTCAGGGCAGGCAAAGGTTATTTATACGGAACCGTGCGCTTCCCCGAATGGGGCAGGGGCGTAACCGAGTATCTCAAGAACGTGAGGATAGCCGGCGGAAAAATTTACTTCACCCGCTCGGCTGTCACCCGGAACGAGCTCAACCGGCTCGGGATGCGCTACTCTTTCATACAGGAATATAGCGGCGAGTATTACCGGAGCGGAAACGCAATACGGGGATTCTATACGGTTAATGGCGCCCGGAAGGCGTGGGAGGCGGTAAAAGGGCGGTAACCGGCCGGGTATGTGGTCAATTATGACGAAGGCGGGGTTGCGCAACCCCGCCTTCACTGTGGCTGATTACGAGTTTTTTAAAACATCTCCCGCACTCCGCCTCATAAATTTGCGCAAAACAAGACCAGCCACAAAGATCGTTCCGAATACAACGACAAGCGGCAGGGCGAGGCGCCCGGCTGCGGTGAAGCTCAGGTGTTTGGCAAAGCTTCGTATAGTCAAGTTTTCTATGAAGTCCGGAAAATAGCTGAATAAGTACTGCGACGCCCAGAGCACTATTCCGCACGCAGCCAGAATTATAAACGGGGGGTAGATGAAGAGGAACTTCATGGCCGCGAGCTTGCGCCGCAGATCCACGGCCGAGAAAAAGACAAACGCGGCATAGAGGATGATGAGGCCTGCTGCAACGATATACAGATACCGGGCCCCGGCGAGGATCTGCATGGCGAGCGCGGTGTATTCCGCCGCAGCGCCCTTGAGCACGAAAGGAGGCCGCCGGATAACCCCGTCCTGTATGGAGAGCCCCAGACCGGAGAGATATCTTCCCCCGAAATATTCACCCAGGCTTGAATCTGAATACCTGAACATGGCTGAAAGGAGCGCCTTATTCCGCAGATTGTACATGGTGTCTATCTCCTCTGCAAGAAGCTGGCTCAGCACGTGCTTCTTCACGCCGCTGCCGTCGTCCACCCAGAGACCCACCTCGATCCCGGGAATCTTGACCCTGAGCGACCGCCTGCCAAGGCCTTCAGCGTCAAAGACCCTCTCGTAATACACGTTCCCCCGCTCCACCTGGACATCATAGCCGGTGAAAAATTTAAGCATCCTTTCAATCTCGCTTTGGACCGGGCCGTCCATGAGCTTTGCATTGAGGATTTTAGACAGGGGCCCTTCGATTATCTCCAGGTCGTCATAGATGCTGCTTGCGAGAGTATTTTTATGTTTTTCAATGATCTTTTTCGCTTCCCTGTTTTTGTCCTCAAGCACCGAAAGGGCGTCCTCGTACTCGTCAAGGGATTTTTCCATCTCCTTTTTTGCCGCTTTGATCATGCCGCTGTTTTTATCCCGATACTCCTCGATCTGATCAAGCCTGCCGTCGATCTTTTTGAGCTCCTCGCCGCGGATCCGATCAAAATCGCTTTCGCCGGGAAGCATATGTTTTACGAGCTTCCATTCGAGGTTCTTGACTTCCCGCCGCTCTTTTTTCAAGGATTCGATCTCGTCGCTCCTGCTGATCTTCTCGTAAGCGGATCTCGTCCGGTCATACCGGGCCTTGATAGCCTCGAATTCAGCCTTGAACCGGGTGAGATCAAGGCTTTTCTCGATCTCTTCATTAATCGCCTGATCAGTCTGCCAATTCCTCGCCTCAACAAAAGCGGTGATGAGACGGCCGTCTTTCAGAATACCGGTGTAGAATGCGGGATGGACGAGCTGCATGATAGCTATTGAGACTGCGGTGACGGCCGGTATCACGATAGCAGCGAAAGCGCTCACGATGATGAAGATAACCCCCTTCACCTTCCGCCGCGGCTGTGCCGGCTTTCCCCGGTCAGGTTGTATGGTTGTCGGTTCGTCAGTCATACGAAGCCCCCTATTTCCTTTTCTTACCTGCTACTTTTATGCGTATGTTTTAATACGGCCAGCTTAAAGGAAACTGTGCCTTAATTAATACTAGCTCAATAGACGGAATGAATTTTACAGGTGCCGGTTTTCGATGCCATGCGGCCCATTGCTATAGTTGCTCGTGCTGAGCCTGCCGTGCTCGTACTAAGCTTGCCGAAGCACAAGCCCGGGAAGGTGTCCTTTAATTTTATAACGATCTCAATTCCTGTATACGCTGGTGCTGCTATGGTAATGATAGGAATATCAATAATCAGCAGTCAATGAAAGTTCGCAATTTTCAGGAAAAAATCGAAGGATGCATATACCTCTCACCACTTTCCGTAAAGAATTGAAAAGAAATCTGTCAAAAATAGGAGTTTCGTCAATTGAGAGCCCTCATATCGACTCCAGGAGGAGCCTTTTACAAAAGGCACTTTGTCAATCTCAATCATCTCAATTCCAGCAATGACTGATTTTGATAAACTCTGCTTACTCTCAATCCAAGCACCAACTGATATTGCAAAGACAACCTTCTGCAAATCCAGTATTCTTTCTATGATCTGAAATAAAAAATTCAATTTGGAGGATTACTATGAACAGCATTAAAAATCACCTGCCGGAAGTAAATACCCTTGGCTTATACAGGATGCCGTGGTCATTTTCGGATAATCCGTTCAGCTGGCTCGAGCCAACCCGCAACTGCGACCTATCATGCGAATACTGCTATCAGGAGCATAATCCCAGAAGTTATAAAACGGTAGCAGAGTTCGAGTCTGATCTCAAAGGATTACTGAAGCTCAGAAAATGCGACGCCATAAATATCGCAGGGGGAGAGCCGCTTATCCATCCGGATATACTTGATATAGTCGCTCTGGTAAAATCCCACGGCTTGAAGCCTGTCCTTATTACCAATGGGAACAGACTTACAAAGGAATTCGCGCGCGATCTAAAAGCAGCAGGCGCGTATGGGTTCACATTTCACGTCGACTCGCTGCAAAACAGACCCGGATGGGAAGGAAAAGATGAAAAGGAATTAAATGAACTGAGACAGTATTTCGCTGATATGATATTTGAAGAAGGAGGGCTCGTGTGCGGATTCAATACCACAATAGTCCCTTCAATGCTCCACCAGGTCGGGAACGTTATCAAATGGACGATTTCAAACAATGACCGTGTCGCTACTAATATGATCATACCGGTAAGGCAGGTGCCCAAAGATGACTGCCTGGAATATTATGCGGGAAGTCAAAAACTGGATGCCGACCAGACCGTCTACGCCGGGAGATACGATTACCGGCCCATCACCGCTATGGAATTATACAGGGAGGCGCTCAAGGTTGTGCCGGATTTTACGTTCAATTCTTACCTGGGCGGCACCATGGTCCCCAACGCTCCCAAATGGCTGTTCGCGAACATTATTGCATCAAGGCAAAAAATATACGGCTATCTCGGCCCGAAAGGAATGGAAATCATTCAAAATGGATTCCATTTAATAAAAGGCGGTTATATCTCATACCTGAGACCGGAAATCTATCAGCATGCGAAATTATTGCTCCCTCTGGCTGCCTTCGACAAAGGATTAAGAAAAGCGTTCGGCAGGTACTTGCTTTCCATTCTGACCAACCCCCTGAGAATCTTTAAAAAATTAACATTTCAAACAATTATCATCATGCAGCCACAAGACTTCCTGGAGAACGGCGAGCAGGACATGTGCGACGGCTGTCCGAACAGGACATATATTAATGGCAGGCTGGTGTCCGAATGCCGCGGCGAAGATTATATCAAGCACGGCCGTATGATTCAGGCAGTCAGAAAAGTCGAATCAGTTTGTTATGTGGAAGCATGAATTAATCGTTAATATTCAATAAGTTCAAATTACAGTTTTTATTCGATTAAGAATTCTAACTGAATTTTGGAACATTGTTCGAGGATTACAAAATAGCTAACCCGATAGAATCCCAAATTAAAAGGAGAAATCAATGAAAAAATCAAGCATACATACCACGATAATTATCGATATATGTTTATTTATTATATTTATCACTCTGATCTCATGCTCTGCGCATAAAATTCAAATCATAAACACAGGGAACAATTCTAAATTGATCACTCTAGAAACCTGGCATAAACTAGTATCTGGGCCACTGGATAATTGGAAAACGATATATAAAAAAGAAATTTCAAATGGAAATTCTCAATCAATGATTATTATGAATTTCTATGCAAGACCTAGAGAAAGCAGTTTAGATGAGGATGTATTATTAGTTATAGATAATGAAAGTTATAGACTAAAATTTATGAATCGGAAAATTAGAATTGAAGGACAACAGACGGGTAGCATTGGCCCTTGGGGTGTGTATGAAAGCTGGAAGAATATCTATGGTGAAATTCAATTATCACCAGAAATAGAAAAGAGTTTAAGTAATTCAAAAAATGTTGACTTTATTATATCTTCAGGAGGTTCACAAACAAAATTACATATATTAAACGATCAATTAAAAAAATTAAAAGAATTTTTGGCGATCAACAAGTAGTTCCCATTATTTTAGTCTATACAAATTGAACAAGAGAAACTTTTGGGAGAAATATTTGCGGTCGCTCTGCACATTTCGCCTTCGCTTCGCTCCAGCGAAACGGAGGCGCCGCTTGGGCGTTGTGCGCAATACCGGTTAACAGGAGTGCCGCCATCCGGCGGCTGTTAATTAAAGTGGGTCTTCGTTGCTTCGGTAAATGAAGTAATTTATTTATCATAAATACTCGATTCCAATTTACTCTGCCTCTCCTGCCACTCGGTCGGAGTTACGCCTTTTATTGTCTGGAAAACCCGGTAAAATGTCGATAGACTTTCAAAACCGACGCCGAAAGCAATATCTATAACTTTCTGATCGGTGGAGACAAGAAGTCCTGCGGCCTCATTTATCCGCAGTTGATTTATATATTCCCCGATCTTCATGCCGGTGTATGTCTTAAAGAGCTTGCCAAAATAATCGTAATGCAAACCCACCGATTCTGCAAGCCCTTCCCGCGATATGTCGCTCCGATAATTTTCTTTGATATATGCGATTGTCTTGTCAAGCTTCTTTCTGTTTTCATCACTGAGGGAAAACACACCCCTGCGCCTGTTATTATACAACTCGGCAGTCGAATACCACCGGTTGAATCGTTTGCGCATGATAATGGCCGTGCTTATTATTATAAAAATAAAGGTATAAGTCGACAGTCTCATCGTATTAATGATTCCGCGATCGTACAGGGCGTCGTTTATGAAAATAATCCACGCGACCAGGAATGCGGCCAGCAGATATTTGGCATCATCTATTTCTTTATATTTCTTTACGGAGACGGCAAGACTGTATCCAAAAGGAACGAACCACGACGGCTCGACGCAATAAAATAACAGATCGTTCCATAATTGAATTTCATTGCTGATCAAAACTATAATCAGGCAGACTAAAGTGATAGAATAATAAAAGTAGTGCAGATAATTTCTGGATTTGCTGTAATAATATGATATGTATTCCATCATAAAAACCGGTATTAAAAATATAACCATATACTCAATTCGTTTCATTATAAAAAAATCATCAAAGAATAGATATTTCAGCTGGGTCCTCAAAAATAAATACAGGGCCGCCGACACGGTAAAAATCGCAAATAGCGGGTACTCTTTATCTATGGACCTCGTTATGAAAATCAAGGCAAAATAAAATGCCACTATGACATAGATTACGATAAAAAATAAGTCCGTTAGCTCAAGTAATAGAAAGTCTTTTTGTAATAGGGATAAAGGTCCGATCTTAAATTCTCCCTTATACGGACCTTTCTCATAGCGGAAAAGTCCCATAACACGAAGAGCAAATACATTATCCGCTCCCGGCTTTATTAATTTTATCGGGATCTCATAAATTCTTTTCTTATCATAAGCGGAAATTCTATGCGGGGGAAAGCTTCCTGATTTGCCGATCAAATAGCCATTAAAATACAGTTCATCAATGTCAGATATGATTCCAAGACTAATTCCTATTGAATGCGCAGGGAGCTCCCGGGGAAATTTGACATGAATCCTATACCAACAAATGTCCGTTTGTCCCGAAAATATTTCACTCCAATTCGAAGGCAGTGAAATTTTTCGCCAAGAATTGTCACTATATTCAGCCTTTGAATATGCAAGATTGTCGTTGTTAATAATAAAAACAACCTGCCGGTTGGCTAAATCAAACGACTTTGCGTAATCACTCCACACAATGCCACGTGAGGAGCCGTTTCCATAAAGATAAGCGGAAGCAAGCAATAGAAAAAAAGCAAATAATATTAACTTTTTGCCCATTTGCAAAACCCTTACACAGAGACCTGTTCCTTATAGGGTAAGTATACAATCCTTCAGTTTTTTTCAAGACATTATTAAGCGATATATCTTAACAATGTTTTGCGTTCTTATGATCAAGCGCGGGTTAACACCTCCCAAACCCCACTTCGACTGGCTCAGTGCATCGCCCAAAGGGGGTTTTTCAATATAGTATTAAGCAATTTAAGTCCCCCTTCGAGGGATTTAGGGGGCTTTTGAGACAACCCCTTATCGCGCTGCAATAAACAATGCCTGTGTATTCTGTGAATAAGAAACGATTTTTGTTGACATTTTGGGAAAAAGGGTTCTTTAATACTATGGTTGAAATTAGGGAATTTTTGGATTGTTTTTGATTCCCCTCCTCGCGGAAGCCGCCCCTGACGAATTTCTGGATGCTGTCGAATCAGCTCTAAAAAACCTTGATGAGAGCCCATTCCATCAGGTGTTTGATCAAGAAGGGAGTGGAGGCATTGGGGGCTGGAATTACATTACTGGATTGCTTTGGGCGTTAGAAACCTTGGCATGGCATTCTGATTATCTGACTCGCATAATACTTGTTCTTGGAGAGCTTAGCTCTATAGACCCGGGCGGAAACTGGGCAAATCGTCCATCAAACTCTTTGGCGATCCTGATTCTTTCACTACTTGGCTCGCAGAGATAAAGCGAATCGCCACAGAAACCGGGCATTTTGACATTGCGCTTAGCCAACTTGGCCATGTGTTGCCGTATGTTCCAAGAGACGAAAATGGATTATGGATTCATCATATCGTAGCCCAGGAACTCAACGCCAAGGATGCCAAGACAATGAGAGCAGGGTTCACCACGGAACTCTTTAACCAGAGAGGTGTGCATGGATTCACTGCAGGTAAGGAGGAACTCGAATTGGCTCGAATTAACCGCGAAAAAGCCGAAGCACTTGAAGCCAAAGGATATTCTAGGTTTGCGACAGCCATGCGAGAATTTGCTAAGGGTTACGAGCGAGATGCGAAGCGTGAATCGCTAAGGGATCCTTTTGAAGAATAGTCACTATCGTCAAAGAAAAAAGGATAGATATCGTAAATTCATCAACTTCAAAAAACAATCGGTGAAAACGCCTATAATCGTATCCGCTTGACTAACGATCTATAACATAGCGACCGAATGGAGCTGGACACGCAGCCAAATTGTCGATGAAAAAGCTAAGTTGGCAATGAATCAAACTTTCAATTGGGCGACACCTCGGTGACGGAGCGGCTATTCGCGGTTAGAGAGCCTTTGAAGAACAGTGACAATTGAACTGGGGATATCCTCATTCGTGTCAACGGCCGACTCGCGGGGTGTGAAATACCAGTTAAGTCAAACGCGATAGTTAAAAAGGGGTTATCTAAAAAGTCAATGTTCCGATAGTTATCAGTAATCTTTAAGCATATAAACCTTGATTTTCCAATAATTATACATGTACCGATAACTATCAGTATGTTGTTTAATGACTTTTTATACAGCTTACATTCCCGCGCTGCAATAAACGATTTTTGTTGACATTTTTAGAAAACTCTTCTTTGATAATAAGTGCGAAATTATGGAATTTCCGGACAATAATTGTTAACCTAAAATCGAGAAAATATATTTGTGACAGAATTTAACAAATCACAATGGACAAAGCCCGAATTTTCACAGGAATACAGGGATAGTGCTGATGTCTACATTGTGGAGCGGAAGAGACTGCTTGAAATTTTGAAATCTTTCTATAAGCATTTCATCGGCAATAAACCTAATAACAATATTCTTGACCTTGGCTGCGGAGACGGAATTGTTATATATGAGCTTCTAAAAATTGATGATTCAATAGAGGCAACTTTGATAGATGGCTCTGAAGATATGCTGAATAAGGCGAAAGACCGGTTGAAAGAGTCTGAAAACCTCCATTTTATACAGGCAAGTTTTCAAGAAATTATAAATAAAAACATCGATCTCCAAAGGCATGACTTTATAATTTCTTCGCTGGCGATACACCATTTGACTATGGAGGAGAAAACGGCATTATTCAAAACCATCTATTCCCACTTGAATGTTGACGGCTACTTTTTAAATATTGATGTTATCCTTGCTCCCTCAGATGCGCTTGAGCAGTGGTATCTTTTGCTTTGGAAGCAATGGATTGATGAAAAAAATCATTGGGGGGGATTGAGGACAATCATTATGACGACATTATTAGGAGATATCATAACAATGAAAACAAGCCTGACACTTTGGCCGCACAACTCAATGCATTGCAGACTATTGGCTTTGAGGATGTTGATTGTTTCTATAAATATGGAATATTTACAATGTATGGAGGAAAAAATAAAGGTTAACAAACCACTCGTGCGAACGGGCATTTGACTGTCGCATAGCTCAGTTGTTAGCCCGCAAGTAGCAAGGAACAAGAAATTCAAGCAAAATGGATACGATAGAGAAACTCATTCAGAGAGTCCAAAAGACACAACATGGTTTTTTGGACATTCAAAAAGCAGCAGATGAAGTAGTTGTTGGGCAAGCTGACAAAGTGAGCCTTCGCATTGCCAAAAAACTATTCTCTTCAGATAGATACCAGGCGCGCTCGCTGGCAACTTTCATTTTTGGCCGATTAGCGGCCAATTCGAACGAAAGCCTCGAGTTTCTGAAACGGCGTGTCAGCCAAGATAAAGATTGGCGTGTGCAAGAGATTCTTGCAAAAGCTTTTGACAGGTATTGCGCCGAAGTTGGCTACGAACAAGCTCTCTCTGAAATCAAAGAATGGTTGGCAGACTCCTCGCCCAATGTGCGGCGGGCAGTAACAGAGGGTCTTAGAATTTGGACAGGCCGCTCTTACTTTAATGACCATCCAGATGCTGCCATTCAGTTATTGAGCCAACTTCGAAACGATGAGAGTGAGTATGTACGGAAATCTGTCGGGAATGCATTACGTGACATAAGCAAGAAACACAAGGAATTGGTAAAAATCGAATTGCAGCAATGGGACATTGCAAACAAGCGCATTGAGCAAACTCACAAACTGGCAAGCAAGTTCTTGCAAACCAAGGATGCGGGTTAACGCGATAATAAGCGGTGAATAAAGAAATACCTACATATTCTGTACTTAATAAACGATTTTTGTAGACATTTTTGGAAAACTCTTCTTTAATAAGTGAGAAATTATGGAATTTCCGGATAATAATTGTTAGGCGTAAATGGAGATGCGCATGCCGCCTGTCCGCCTTGAATTCAGTTCTCGGCTCGCCGCCTCAGCGGAGGAGGTCTGGAAGTGGATTACTTCCTGGAAGGGCATTTCGACCGAGATGCGGCCTTACTTTCGTATGACGGCGCCGCGTGGCGTAAAAAGTATTGATGATCTGAACGTCATTTTCGGCACGCCGTTGTTCCGAAGCCGGGTGTATTTGTTTGGAATAATCCCCATCGATTATTCGGACGTGACCCTCCTGCTGTTGAACAAGGGTAAGGGGTTTGTTGAACAGTCGCCTATGGGGTCCATGAGCCTGTGGCGCCACGAAAGAAAAATAGAGGGCGCGACAAACGGTTGCACAATTACAGATAATCTCACCTTTCAACCCCGGACAGCCCGGAAGCTTGTTGCCTGGTTTATTGGTCGTGTATTTGAACATCGCCATGCCGTGCTTAGACGCCGCTTGGGATGACCGCCTGACTTTGCGTTCGAGACGGACGCCGTGATCCGATCGAAGCGCATCGCGGTTGTGTCCGGGGCCGGCGCCGCTCGACTTCCATGTTGGAAGGCCCAGCTTGAAAACCCACAAAACGCTCCGATGACCCACATCGTTAAATTTCAATCCAATAACATAAAAAAATATTGCAATATATGCCCTTTCTTAGTATCCATTAATATCGAAATGTGAATCTGAACAGATTGGAGACATGAATTGGATTAGGCAACTAAAAAAGAGATGAATCAATATAAGGAGTTATAATTATGAAGAAAGAATATGACTTTTCAAAAGGAGAGAGAGGCAAATTCTATAATAAAAAAACAAAAATAAACCTCCCAATTTACTTAGAGCCTCCAATCCTATCTTTTGTTGAAAATATAGCAAAGAAAAAAAAATCAGATATTTCCACGGTCGTGAATAATCTAATTAAGAATGATATGAAAATCGCGGACTATATTGAATAATGAAAGTTTAATCACCCAATTCAGATAGTATGGTATCCTCTTATTAGATATCAAAATTAAGTGACATACAGAACACTGAATATCGCAATAACAAAAAACCCCGCAGCGAGCTACGGAATTTTTTGTCAAATTCGAGTTGTACTCTCATTGAGCTGTCTCAAAAGCAATTAACAGGTATAGAATATTACTGAATACCATTATCAAGGCGACATCATATCTCAACGAGGCCGCTCACGGGCATCCTGCCCTCCGCGGCACTCCTGCCATCCTGGCAGTCGCAGCGACATGGAAGTATGTACGAGGCGGAGCGAGTGAGATATGTGCCGCCTGATTAACTAAAAAATTGTATCAACTCTTGCATTTGAGACAGCCTCTATTCCCGCGCTGCAACAAACGATTTTTGTTGACATTTTTGGAAAACTCTTCTTTAAGTAAGAGAGAAATTATGGAATTTCTGGATAATAATTGTTCGGCAAGAAGATAAAATGAGTGAACCCAAATTGGCGGGCCTCAAATACAAAGGCAAAGAAGTAAGAACTTTGAACATCCACACGGGATACAACGTTTGCCGCTATAGAGAAAGGCTCCATTGTATTTGCCGGAACACTGACACTAAGCTGGATCATAACAGCCGCTATTAGGCGCATTCCGGCAGTCGGCCGGGTTATTTCCCCGGGAGCCGGCAATGCAAGCGTCTAACTTTTCATACCGGCGGACGCATTCGGCGCCACTGAATTTTCTCCATTGGTATTCACAGAAAGCCGATTTTTATTTGATATTTGCTACAAGGAATGGGGAAAACCAATTTCTGTTCCGTATAGTTTTGCAACAAGTCTGGTATTTTCAGAACAAATAGCTTCCCGATGCGTAAAACAGATAGTTTTTCCGGTACTCTGAAAAATCAGAGGCTTTATTATTGAATGTGAATGCCCCCATCATCCCGAGGCTGAAATCCAGATTTTTAAAAGGGGTTATTTTCAGCAGGGGATTCCAGAAAATCCCGCGGCCCTGGATGTCGCCGATGAGGAAGAGCTCGCCCCGCACCATCGGGTGGAAACCGTAGCCCAGGGCGGCCGAGACGTAGTGCTGGTTTTTCGTCAGAAACTGGTTCGCCAATTGCAAATAGGTCTTCTGGTCCATGGCGTTGAGCCTGGCCGTATACCAGGCGATCTTGGAGTCCTTGTTGTAGTTTAAAGCCCTCTGGTTGAAAAAGTATTCGGCCAGGATATACACTCCCTGCTTGAACGTATATTCATAACCGATGTGTGCCTGGAAGAACACGGGGCTGTATCCCTCCCTGCCGGGCATCAATGTTTTCAAAATATACAGGGGAGTATAAAATGACGTGTACGGGTCAATTTCCTCCACATACGCCTCTTCGGTCTGGCTTACGACCATGCTCCCCCGCAGCCTCCCGTCAAAGACAGGAGCAGCGAAATCCAGTCCGGCAACGCCCCTCCGGGTTACGTATCCGCCGAGAATCGCGATGTCCACCTCCGCCACCGCTGTTTTGGCCCTGAGGAGATAGTTGAGGTCCCGATAATTGATGTGCTCGATTTTATCATTGCCCCTTTTAAGGTCCAGAATAATGGTTATTTCGGACTTCTTGTCCGGAAAGAAGTCGAGCCTTACTGCGTCGGTTCCCTTCTGCTCGGAAGCGGCCTCGATAAACACCGGCGACAAGGGATTGAGGATATCCAGCGGGTTCCAGAGCCTGCCGCTGCCGAAGCGGATCTGCTGGCGGCCGACCGTGACCGCGAAATCCTTCGTGCCCGCCTTCACTACGGCACGGTGGATTTTGGTGCGGTAATAGAGGTCGTCGCCCCGGTACGGCTCCCAGGTCAGATGCAGAAAATCGTTGTACTGTCGCGGGCGCCAATAGGCTTTGAAATCCATACTCTTGCCGAGGTTGCTCCAGATAAGCTCGTTGTCATAATCCAGCGCGATGGTCAGAAAATTTCTGTATTTGAATTCGGGCGAGAGCCTGACTCTGGTCAGGTCTGCGGAAAGATTTTTGCTCGATACGGTGAGCGGATTCTCTCCCAGATAGTAATCGGTTCGGTGAAAGGAGTAGAGATTCTTTACCAGGCCTTTTAATCTGAATTCCGGGCCTTTTCTTCCCTTGATGACAAGGCCCTCTTCCCGTTCCTCCTCCTTTGGATTCTCTTTTGGTTCTTCAATAATGAGCTCCTTCTTTTCACCCTCCCCCTTTTTTTCCGCTGCTTTTTCCTCTTTTTTTTCGATCACCGTGCCGGATAATCCCTCATCAGTCATTTTAATGACTTCTTCGGACCGATCCGGTTTTTCCTTTTCCTCCGCCTGTGAGGAGATCAAACTTCCGGAGCCGATTATAGCTATGAACATAATAAGTATTTGCAAGCCTTTACTCACGCACATGATTAGTAACCTCGAAAATTAGAATTATTGCGAAACTCCCGCCCCTTAGACCCTGTAAAAAAAAATTAGTTACGCAACAAAATCTATTGTTTTTTGAACCGCCTTAAAAACGAAGAGAAAGCCCCATCAGGTATATAAGCTCTCCGGTTTCGGAGCCTTGTATGTTCAGGGAAACGGATGCCGATTGCATTCTTCCTTCTTTCTCTAAATTATAAAAGCCGTAGGAAGGTTTGCTGAAATAGGCTGCCGCCAGATCTATAAGCTTCACCGCTCCCAGGGCGATGCAGCCGTAGGTGAGCTTTTTCCGGTCATCCTTGATGTACACGCAGAATCCGGCCAGGAACATCTCCGATAGATAAATTCCCCACCCGGGTAGCCGGTGCCCCTTGTAGAACATGCCGCCGCCCGGTATCACGGCGGAGAGCGCCAGGGCTGCTTCGTCTTTAGTCATAAAAAAGGGGGGCAGGATATTCGCCGTTGCGCACTGGGAAGCGACCTGGTCCAGGAAGGCTGCGGACACGGTCAGGGGAAGGGTGGCCCAGCAAAAAATCTGCAGGTTGTTCAGATCCGCGGTTTTGTCCTTATCCATCACGCCCGGGAAAAAGTTGATTTTAAATTTGGTCATGAACTCGGGGAGGGTGAAATGCGTGATGACCAGCAGGGTCGATACGATAATACCCGGAATGCTCGGCTCCGTATTCGGAAATCCCAGATAGGATGTAGCCAGGTATGCTCCGTATCCGGGCAGGAGGAGATTGGCGCCGGGATTGATGATAAAGAGCGCATCCACGAATCTTTTTTCAGGATCCAAGCCCCGGCTCACGCCGGCGAGGCCGTATTTGTACCCGGTATTGTATTTTATGCCGCTTTCTATTTCGTCCGTCAGGGCGCCGATCGAGGGAAACTTCTCTATGGTAACATGCTTGGCGCCCTTCAGGGCTTGAGGAAGCAGGGCGATGCTCTGGTATCTGCCGCACGTCCGTATAATGATCGCCTCTCCTTCCACGGTGCGGTATTTCCCCGGCGAAAGCCCCTGCCACTGACCGGCTGCCAGAAGATGAAGGCCGTTTGTCTCTTCGATGACGTCGGCTTCAACGGCAAGGTTTTTATGAAGGAGGGCTATCTCCCGGGCAAGCTTCAGGGGGATATTCAGCGGCACCATACTCCGCACAATGATGCTTTTTTTCATGAAACCATACCGCTCCGCCACGGGAATGACGGCTATCTCGCCGAACAGGAAATTCCCCATCACGCCGACGGACACGACCGCGTAACAACCGGCCTTCAGCTTTTCAGCAGCAGCGCGGTAAGGATCTGTCCCCTGGCCGGCCGCGCCTGCCAGGACCTGCTGCTGGCGAATTTCTTCAACCGGCATGAATCTGCCCAGCCGGTTGAATGCGTCTCTCACGGACTGTACCGACCTCTGGGACAGGGCATTGAACTGAAGGCTCGCCTGGGGAACGGCAAATACCGCTATCGTATCGCGGCCGGCATCCCGGTCAGCGGCAAGAGTCCATCCTGAAAGGGTGACCACGCATGCCGAAATGAAAAGCAGCAATCTCCCCGGTCCGCATGGCAGGCCCTGATATCTATGATGGTGTCTCACGTTCATCAGAATCAATACCTGTACGAAAACTGCATGCCCCAATTCGGGGCCGATCCGCCGCCATAGATCACCGGCTCGGCAATAAATCCCTCTTCGATGACATCTCCGTTCCTGATGTTGTCGGAGATCAGAACCGCGTGTACGATCTCCGTGATCTTGACGGCGCAGAGCGCGGAAAGGAGCGAATAAGCCCTGGTTTTATCAATCCTTTCTCTGGAAAATGACCTGGTTAAGGGCATATATCTTTTTGTAGGGAGGAATTCCCTCAGGGTAAAATACAAAAGAAGGTTATCGGCATGAAAATAGAGATAACCCCAGAGCCGGTACCCCCGGTAAAAATGGCCCCCTCCCCCGGAAACAAGGGCAAGATATCCGGCTGTAAGGGGGTTTCCCATGTACCGCTGAATCCCCTGATAATTGGACGCACGGGCCAGGGATGAGCGGGCAAATCCGTCCACGAACAGGGACAGTCCGCCGGCTGAAAGCATGTACAGGCCGAAGTAAAACTGCGCCTGCACGTCCTGAGGGATGCTTCTTTTCTTCTTGTAGTAATTGGCGAAATAATTGCTCAGGCCGTTTATTTCCAGATACAGATACGGAGCAAAGTCAAAAGTCCAGAGCGCAAGACCCTGCCAGTCGCGGTTCCAGTAATACCCCAGGATCGGCACGATGAGCGGCATGGTCGCGCTGGCCGGGCCGGTCAAAAGAAGTGCGACGGCAGCCTCGGCAGCAGAGGTTTTTTGAAACACGAGCCCGCGCTTTTTCTCATAGTATGCGCTATCAATAAGGCGGGCCTTATCCCGGAACCTTTCCAGTATGAAATCGCCCGGTTGCAGCGGGGCGTCCGATTTAATTATATTGCCTGATTTAAGATACACATTTCCGATCGTTTTGATAGCCCGCAATGATCCTTTATCCCATCCCGGTTCGACCCGGTACGCCCGGTATAAGCCGGAGATGTTCATGCCGACTTTGAAGGCGCCGCCGGTGCTCTCCTGAACATATAGCGGCACCCGGTAGCGGGCAAGGAGCATGGACATAAAGATCCCCGCGTGCTCCTCGGTGATGTAGCTGTATTCGGCGCTCGCGTATTTTCCGGTCATGGGTATGCGCACCGAATAGGTGCAGACGATTCTGCCCTGGAAGGGTATATCCGTGCCGTACGCCGAAAGCTTCATCACGACAAACTCATTGGCGTCGTCCAATTCCCCCTTGATGATCACCGATATGCCCGCGTCCCGGGCGAATCCCAGCAGGCATTGCTCCCCGGTGCACGAAAATTTATTGAGCTCCTCCCGGAGAAGGGCCGGGTTCACCGCCTTGAATACGCCGCTGGATTCGGCAACGGCTGCGAGGTGCCCTTCAAGATACGCGGTCATCAATACGGTACGGGGGCTGTTGCTCCGGAGTATGGCAACGCCGGCCAGAGGCTCTTCCGCCGCGGCCGTACCGGCGAAGAGGCGCACGAACAGGCAAACAGCAGCCGCATATGCCGGGATCCGGATCATCAATCCTCTATCCCTTTTCGGGGCGGCACGCCCGATTGATAATAGTGCTTTATCTCCCTCATCTCGGTAACTCTGTCTTTAATTTACCCCGCCGCCGAAGGCGGCGGGGTAAATTATCGGTTATTATTTTTTTTAAATAAAGAAAGCGCCTCTTTTTTTACCTCATCATACACCTGCTTTAAGGGTAGCCCCCGCTCGAGCGCGATGCCCCTGCACTCTTCATACTCCGGCGCTACGGTGACGACCCTGCCGCCGCTGGTAAATACCTTCACGCTGACCGGGCCGTACCCGGTCTGGATCCTTTGTATGCTCCGGTCAAGCGTCTTTCGCTCCTGGCTGCTTATGCGCACGCCGGCGGTAGTTGTCTCATTGAATATGATCTCCAACAGGGCATCCTCGCGTCCGTGCTCCGAGAGCACGGTAAGCTGCACTCCGGGCCGGGATTTCTTCATGATGACCGGAGTCGTAAACACATCGAGGGCGCCTGACTGAAAAAGCCGCTCAGCGACATGTTGGTAAAATTCCGGATTCAGGTCGTCGATATTCGTCTCCAGGGTGGTGATTTTTTCACGCCCGGCCCTTGTTTCCATCTCGCCGATATACACGCGCAGCACATTGGGCACCGGCAGGTCTTTTGCCCCGGCTCCGTATCCCGTATGATAAATCTTCATATCCGGCAGGCTCCCGAACTGCTTTGCAAAATAGGCGATAACGGCTGCTCCGGTCGGCGTGGCAAGCTCAGCCTGAATCCCGCTTGAATATATCGGGACGCCCGCCAGAAGCTCGACGGTCGCCGGAGCAGGGACCGGAAGAATGCCGTGGCTCGTGTGCACGAGCCCTTCGCCGACATTGATCCGGGAAGCGTAAACCGCATCTATGCCGAGCAGGTCAAGGCCGGCAACCGCTCCAACAATGTCGACGATGGAATCGATCGCCCCTATTTCATGAAAACAGATATCTTCAATTTTTACGCCGTGAATTTTCGCCTCGGCAGAGGCTAAGTTCTTAAATATGGCTGTTGCCCGCTCTTTTGCGCCAGCATTGAGGCTGCTTAAATTGAGTATCTCGGTTATCTGAGCAAGGCTTCGATGCTCTTTGGTATCCGATGATTCCACCCAGAATCGGGTGGCACGGATGCCGCTTTTTTCAATTTTTTCAGCGTGTATCTCGTACCCGGAAAAAGGGAGCGCGGAAAGGACTTCCTTAAGCTTCAACGGTTCAAGGCCTGCATCAATGAGCGAGCCGATGAACATATCCCCGCTTATTCCGGAAAAACAATCAAAATACGCCGTTTTCATCTTACCCGCCGCTCTGGTTTATCATGCCGGCGAAATAGCCGGCTCCGAAGCCGTTGTCGATGTTGACCGCCGCCACCCCGGGCGAGCAGCAGTTGAGCATGGTAAGGAGAGCGGAAAGCCCCTCAAAGCTTGCCCCATACCCGACGCTGGTGGGCACGGCTATGACCGGCTTGTCTACCAGACCGCCGATGATGCTCGCAAGCGCACCGTCCATGCCTGCTGCCACAATGATGACATTGGCTGAGAAAAGCTTATCCACCTTGTCGAAGAGGCGGTGAATACCCGCCACGCCGACGTCAAAAAGGCGCTCGACCCGGTTCCCCATGGCTTCTGCCGTCACCGCGGCCTCTTCAGCAACCGGGATGTCCGAGGTTCCGGCGGTTATGACCAGGATGATTTTATCGCTCCGGCGCATCGGGGGTCCGCCGATGAGGATAAGGCGCGCTTCTTTTCGGTACACCGCATCAGCCTTGATTTTTTTTACGGCATCGTATATCTCGTCGGTTGCCTTGGTGGCAATAATGGTCTGGTGGTTCCGGGAGAGCTTCTCTACAATCGCCGTGATCTGGCCGATTGTTTTCCCCTTGCAGTAGATTACCTCCGGATAACCGGTGCGCAGAGCCCGGTGGCTGTCGGTCACGGCAAAGCCGATGTCCTCGTACGGGAGGGTTTTCAGGGCAAGCATGGCCTCCTCTATCCCGATCTCCCCGCTCTGCACCCTTTCGAGCAAGTCGCGTATCTTATTCCTGTCCATCCCTACCGTCCCGAAGCGATTCGTTCATGCTGCCCATCCGGCATCCTTCGATGTCAAGTGCGATATTTGCAAAGCCACGGGCATGAAGATAATTTTCAGCCTCATCGATTTTTTCAAGCATTTCTTTGCGCCTCTGCGGCTTTGCGAGAACATAACAGGGAGGTATGGTCACATACGTTATATATTACCGGGAGGGGCGGGAAGCCATTTCAGATCAGGCCAAACCCATACCGTTTATAAATTGATGACCTTCGATGAAGCAATTACTGCTATTGTCATAATTTGTTATTTTTTGTCAGTGAATTCTTTCATGCTCCCTTCCATTATTATTAAAAACAAAATTATTAAAAACATTTTTCCTATTCCTTCATATAAATAAAAAATCCCTTGCAATATTTTTATATGCTGTTAAATTTAACCCCGTGTTATGCTGATACCGCTGCGTTTCGGTTTAGCAATAGTGTTTTATGGGCGCCTCGAAAAATTAGCCTTAAAAGTTCCTCTTGGGGAGCATCCTAATAAGGTTGCCGCGGGTTCCCTTAATTCGATAAACACATTAGACAACGAAACAAGTCTATAAAATATTTTTTTGAGTTTTAGAAGGAGGATTTGTATGCCTTTAACCCGAAGAGATTTCTTAAAGCTTTCGGGAATGACGGCGGCCGGCACGTTTGTCGGCGGCACGGCGTTCCTGAGCGCACGCGAGTCTGTCGATAAGCTGAGCGGCACGAAAGAATCGACCACCATCTGCCCCTATTGCGGGGTCGGATGCGGGCTGATAGTTGCAACCAGGGCCGGCGCGGTCGTGAATATAGAAGGTGATCCGGACCACCCCATCAACCAGGGAACCCTCTGCTCCAAGGGGAGCGCCCTGTATCAGGTGGCGGTTAACGAGCGCAGGCTCTCAACGGTGCGTTACCGGAAGCCGTACGGCACCAAATGGGAAGAGATTTCCTGGGACGACGCGATCAAGCGGATCGCTCAGCGGGTCAAGAAAACCCGCGATGTCACATTCCAGGAAAAGGAGGGCGCCGTAACCGTAAACAGAACGCCGGGAATCGCCAGCCTGGGCGGCGCGGCGCTCGATAATGAAGAATGCTACGCGCTCAGCAAGTTCGCGCGAACGCTGGGAATAACATACCTGGAACACCAGGCGCGTATATGACACTCCGCCACAGTCGCCGGTCTGGCGGCTTCATTCGGCCGGGGTGCCATGACAAACCACTGGATAGATATTAAGAACGCGGACGTTATCCTCATGATGGGGAGCAACGCCGCTGAAAACCATCCCATTTCCTTCCGCTGGGTGATTAAGGCCATGGAGGAGCGGGGGGCAAAGCTGATCGTTGTGGATCCACGGTTCACGAGATCGGCCTCACAGGCATCCCTGTATGCGCCCCTGCGCTCCGGAACCGACATCGCCTTCCTGGGCGGCATGATAAACTATGCGCTGCAGAACGACCGCATCCAGAAGGAATATGTTGCCGAGTACACCAATGCCTCCTACCTGGTGAGCCCGGACTATGCATTCCACGATGGGCTTTTCTCCGAATACGACGCGGGCAAGCGCGGGTACGGTGCGCGGAAGACATGGGCTTATCAGCTCGACGACAAGAAGATACCGAAGCGTGATCTGAGCCTCAAGGATCCGCGGTGCGTGTACCAGCTCATGAAGGAGCATTACAACCGGTACACTCCGGAGAAGGTGGCCGCGGTCACGGGATGCCCGACGGAGATGTTTCTCAAGGTAGCGGATCTTTTCACGTCCACGCATAAGCCGGACCGGGTCGCTACCATCATGTATGCCATGGGCATCACCCAGCACACGGTAGGCACCCAGAACGTGAGGGCATTTTCTGTGCTCCAGCTCCTGATGGGCAACATGGGCCTGGCCGGAGGCGGGATCAACGCCCTGCGGGGCGAGTCGAACGTGCAGGGCTCCACGGACCACGCCCTCCTGTTCCACATCATCCCGGGCTATCTGCCGGCCCCTAATGTGAAGGACTTCCCGAGCTTTGAGGAATACAACAAGAAGACGCCGCAGACCGCGGACCCGATGAGCATCAACTGGTGGTCGAACCGGCCCAAATACCTGGTGAGCCTTCTCAAAGCGTGGTTCGGGGACGCGGCAACCAAGAACAATAATTTCTGCTACGACTGGCTCCCGAAATTCAGCAAGCCCGCGTCGTTCATCCTCCTTTTCGAGGACATGCTCAAGGGCGCCATCAAGGGAGCCTTTTACATGGGAACCAACCCGCTCGTGGGCGGTCCCAACGCGAACCGGATCGGCCGGGCCATGGACAAGCTGGACTGGCTCGTTGCCGTCGACCTGTGGGAGACCGATTCCGCCACCTTCTGGAAGCGTCCGGGAGCGAAACCGGCCCGTATCAAGACCGAGGTTTTCCTCCTCCCGGCGGCTTCCTCGGTCGAGAAGGAGGGAAGCATATCCAATTCGGGCCGCTGGGCTCAGTGGCGTTACAAGGCGGTGAACCCTCTCGGCAAGGCCAAGACCGACCTGGATATCCTCGACCTCGTTTTCAGGGAGGTCCGGTCACTCTACCAGAAGGAGAAGGGGAAATTTCCGGACCCGATACTTAATTCCACCTGGAACTTCACCCCGCAAGGGGCGCACGAGCCAGATCCCCACATGGTAGCCAAAGAAATCAACGGCTACACCTGGCAGGACCGGAAGGAGGTAAAGAACTTCCTTGACCTTAAAGACGACGGCTCTACCGCATGCGGCAACTGGCTCTACAGCGGCAGCTACCCGGGCAAGAACATGATGGCACGCCGCAACGGAGCGGACGCGCCGAACAAGATCGGCATGTTCCCGGAATGGGCATGGTGCTGGCCGGTGAACCGGCGCATCATCTACAATCGCGCAGCGGTAAACCGGAAGGGCGAGCCCTGGTCTCCGGACCGATGGGTTGTGAAGTGGGCGGATGCCGCATGGAAGGGAGACGTCGTGGACGGCGGGCCCAAGGCCGGCCCCGCGGACAAGAACCCCTTTATTATGAATCCGGAGGGCGTGGGCAGGTTATTCGCGGCAGGCACAGCGCTGGCCGACGGACCCTTCCCGGAGCACTACGAGCCGATGGAGAGCCCGGTGCGGAACCTTTTCAACAGTCAGAAGGTCAACCCGGCAGCGGTGATCCTCGATTCGGTCGCCCGCGAGTTTGGTGACCCGAAGCGGTACCCGTATGTAGCCACGTCGTATCGCGTTGTTGAGCACTGGCAGGCGGGCGCAATGACCAGGAACCTGCCGTGGCTCACAGAGCTGGTGCCCGACATGTTCTGCGAGATCAGCCTGACGCTTGCAAAGGCCAAGGGAATAAAGAACGGAGACCGGGTAAGCATCTTCAACGCGCGGGGCAGGATATCCGCATACGCGCTGGTCACGGACCGTATTCAGCCGCTTTCCATTGACGGAAAACCGGTGGAGCAGGTGGGGATGATCTGGCACTTCGGCCACGGAGGCGCGGCCACCGGGGACGCCGCAAACAAGCTCACCCCATCCATCGGCGACGCCAACACCATGATTCCGGAATTCAAGGCGTTTCTGGTCAATATTAGAAGGGAGGCATAAACCATGACTGGAAAAGCGTTTTTAGTCGATACAACCAAGTGCAACGGATGCCGCGCGTGCCAGGTGGCGTGCAAGCAGTGGAACAATCTCCCCGCGGAGAAAACCTCCTTCTTCGGAGGACCGGAATACACCAACCCTGCCAAGCTTTCGGCGATCACCTTCAACCATGTCAAATTTTTCCCGGTTGACCGGAAAAATCCCGGCGGCCCGATCTGGGAGATGATGCACCTGAAATGCAATCACTGCGAGGAGGCGAACTGCATGCGAGTATGCCCGCAGTCTGCCATCTCCAAAATGGACGGGTGGGTGGTGATCGACCAGTCGAAATGCATCGGCTGCGGCGCATGCGAAAGCGAGTGCGTGTATCAGGTCCCGCACGTTCTGGACAAAACCCGACAGATGTACGGCCTGAAAAAATCAATCCAGGGGGAAAAATCGTACAAGTGCGATGCGTGCACCGCCAACAGGCGGAGCGTGCCCGCATGCGCCGCCAACTGTCCGACCGGAGCGCTCGCCTACGGCGACCGCGACCTTTTATTGAAAAAGGCCAAGGCTGTCATGAATCAGATGCGCGGCAAGTATCCCCGCATCTCCCTGTACGGGGAAACCCAGTTCAGCGGACTCAGGGTTATCACAGTCCTGAAAGATACTCCGGAGAAATACGGCCTCCCGCTCAAGCCGAAAACGGTGAACGTGGAAAAGGCGGAAGCGGTGCGCGATGCATATCAGCTTCTTTCGCTGGCGACCTTCGGGCTTCCCTCTCTCAAGAGGGTGGCCTACCGGATATCCCGCAGCATGATGGGATGACCGGTGGGGCAGTGACATCGCGCCGCCTCACGGAAGGACGGCCCTTCCCCGGTGGGGACCGGTCCCTGCCGGGGGCGGCCGGTCATTGCGGAGGCGGGCAATGGGCCAGGAGGGAATATCTGCATTCATAATCGCCGGGGGAGAGAGCAGGCGCTTCGGCGAGGATAAGGCACTCTTCAGGTACCGGGGCAGGCCGCTCATCGAGCACGTGGTGAAAATCGTGGGGACGGTCATCTCTCCGGTGTCGATCGTTGCGGACAAGGCGGAACGGTTCGGCTTTTTAGGCTTGCCATGCTACCCCGACATTCTTCCCGGCACCGGCTCTTTCGGCGGCGTCTATTCCGCCCTGCTGTACGCCGGGACCGGCCGCGCGTTCGTGTTCGCCTGCGACATGCCGGAGCTTAATCCCGGCCTCATACAATTCATGGCAGCGGAATCAGGAGGATTCGATGTAACGGTCCCGGAGGTGGGAGGCGCGTATGAGCCCCTGCACGCCGTATACGCGAAATCATGCTTGGGGCCGATGGAAGCCAGCCTCAGGGGGGACCAGCGGCGGATCATCAGCTTTTTCAGTGAGGTATCCGTCCGGTCCGTATCCGCTGAAGAGATAAGAAGATTCGCAGACCCGGCGCGGGTCTTCAGGAACATCAATTACCGGCACGAAGCGCTCGATGACTGAGGAGCTACGGGGGGAAGAATGCAAAACCATGCGAGTCATTTCAGGGACCGGGTGAAAAAGGCCGGCAGCGGGGCAGCCGTCCCCGCCGAAATGGTCGAATTCTATGACGGGCTGTTCGATTATCTTCAGAAACAGCATGCATTTTATTCCGCGAGCGGGCTTTTGCCCACGCTCCAGCCGCACGACCTCCCCGTTGCTGATAAGGGAAAGCATATCTTTTCCGAGCAATCCCTGCGGCTCCTTGCCTCCGGCATCGAGCCGCTCATCCGGCTCATGGCCGCGCATCATCCGGGGATGACGCTGGAGCCTTTGCGCGGGGCGCTTGAGGGCGGCGCCCTGTCCGACTTCGCCGGCGCGTTTCTAACGAAGGACGCCGGCCTCCTGGAACGGCTGGCCCTGACGCACAAGGCCGACCGGGATCAGGCGGTTTTCATCATAACAAATTTATTGAAGCCTTTTCTCGCAGCCCTGCGCGAGGCGAACGCGGGACTGGTAATCCAACCGGATGAGTCGCGCCGCCTCTGTCCCTTCTGCGGCCATTACCCGGACATGGCGGCCATCGTCGGCGTCCGGGACGGAAAGCGTTTTCTCCACTGTTCCCTGTGCGAAAACCGGTGGCCCTACCGGCGCATCGCCTGCGCCGTGTGCGGATGTGAAGACGCGGACAAGCTTGAGTTTCTTTCCCGGGAAGAGTACCCCCGCTACCGCATCGACCTGTGCCACGCGTGCGGAGGCTATATCAAAACCATGCGGCTCGACAAGTTTGAGGATGCGGACGCCTGCGACCTGGCCGTCGAAAACATATGCACTCCCCACTTTGACGCGGCAGCGCTCCAGGCGGGGTTCCGGCGCCCCTAACGGGGTGAATTATTTCCCGCAGAGTCGCAAAGACGTGAAGAAGAATCACCGGCTATTTACGATCCGGAGATTAATTAACATTTATCAACTATTATTTCAAATATTTCATTTACATTTATTAGGCAATAAACCTTAAAATCTTTGCGTCTTTGCGAGAGATATTCGAACAGACATAAAATCCTTATAGGTATGAATAACCAAATTAGCAGCATACATAAAGGTTTTCTTTAAGAAATATACTCGATCCCGTGATGCACGTAAAAGGAGTCTCTTTTCACGCCGGTGATGAGGATGATGTTCAGCTTCCGGACCAATTCCACCGCCATGCTCGTGGGCGCGGCCCTGGTGACGATCACCGGAACCTTTGCGACCACGGCCTTTGTGACGATCTCGCTCGATATGCGGCCGGTGGTAAAAAGCATCATGCGGTCGACCGCCACACCGCGCATGAGGGCCAGTCCGATGAGCTTGTCCACCGCGTTGTGCCTGCCGATTTCGTCGAAGAAAGCAGCGCGCTTGCCCTGCATGTCGTACAGCGCGCTGCTGTGGACCCCGTGAGTGAGCCGGTAGGTCTCCGAAAATCCGAGAAACTCCCTGGCACACGCCAGAATGACCGGGGCCTTCAGTTCGGGAAGATCGTGTAAAACCGGCAATGAGCAAACCGAATCCCCGCCCCCGCCCGCACATCCGGACACGAGTGTTCTCACTTTTATGAGACGGCTGATGATATTCGCATCCCGCACCGTAATCACATTTACGGTCATGCCTTTCTCATCGATGTCAATCCTCTCAATTTCATTTTCCGAGAGGATTATGCCTTCGGAGGCCAGGTGGCCGGCGGCAAGCAATTCAAGATCGGTTCCCGAGCACGCCACGGTAAGATACGGCCTGCCGTTCAGAAGAAAGGCCACATGATATTCGGCGCTCACCTGCACCTCGACCTCTTCAATGCCGGAGGGCCTGTACCGGTGAGCGCGGACGGTTGTCGTTTTTTGAAGCAAACCGGAATCCTTTCTGGTAAATTCAGACCCTCCCAAACATTCGTTGACAGAAATAAAGTCAAGGAATTTTATATTCAGTGCTTTCTAAAAAATTATTGGAGGCGCTATGTACCGGAAAATCGTACTGATGCTGTTTGTTTTGGCGTGCGCGGCGTGCCTGTATCCCGCCGCTGCCGGGCAAAAGGACATCATCTTCGCAACCACCACCAGCACGCAGGACACCGGGCTGCTCGATGAGTTGATCCCGGTGTTTGAGAAAAAGACCGGCTTCAGGGTGAAGACGATCGCCGTGGGCTCGGGCCAGGCGATGGCAATGGGAGAGCGCGGCGAGGCAGATCTCATTCTGGCGCATTCGCCCGAGGCTGAGGAGCAATTCATGAAGCGGGGCTTTGGCGTGAACCGGCGCATCGTGATGCATAACGATTTTGTTATCCTGGGGCCGAAGCGCGACGCGGCAAAGATCAGAGGCCTTCGCTCCTCTCCGGCTGCGCTTCGCAAGATCGCTTCATCACATTCGCTTTTTATTTCCCGGGGGGACAATTCCGGCACCCATGCAAAGGAGCAGAAGCTGTGGAAGCTCGCCGGTATCACTGCGGAAAGGGAAAAATGGTACCAGCAAACCGGCCAGGGCATGGGCCAGACCTTGTTCGTCGCCAATGAAAAGCTGGGGTATACCCTGTGCGACCGGGCAACCTATCTGGCCCTCAAGAGGAATATAGACCTCACACTCCTGGTGGAAGGCGACGCGTCCCTGATGAACATCTATCATGTGATCGAGATAAATCCTAAAAAGTTCCCAAGGGTGAATGAGGCGGGCGGGCGCGCTTTTGCTGATTTCTGGGTCTCGCCGGAAACGCAGAAGATGATCGAGGAATTCGGCATTAAAAAGTATGGCGCAATTCTGTTCCACCCGGACGCGGTGAAATAGACAATTGATGTTGGATGGCATGATAAATTCCCCCTCCCTTGATGGGAGGGG
>Ga0154758_121_pt1 | contig 30108 bp, 31 predicted proteins | sample Rifle2008BG16ft_FD_105766 | JGI IMG/M metagenome (GOLD analysis project Ga0154758, IMG submission 105766) | Spirochaetes bacterium RBG_16_49_21
TTTTCAGGCGAGACCGTGGTATTCGAGCGGTGGCACCGGTTCCCCGGGATCGGCGCCAGATACATGCTTACCACGTTATATCCCTACCTTGGAGTCAAGGAGAGCCAGGAGGGGATCGTGTACTACTCCATGGACATTACGGAGCGGGTCAAGCTGGAGCAGGAGATGGTCGCCGTATCCGAGAACGAGCGCGCTGCCATCGGCATAGAGCTGCACGACAACCTGGCGCAGAAGCTCTTCGGCATCGCGCTTAAGGCGAGCGTGCTCTCGTCCGACATAGCGGACCGGTTCCCCGAGCAGGGGGGCGCGGCGCGCGAGATCGAGGACCTGGTGAACAAGGCGGTAGCGTATACGCGCACCATAGCGAAGAGCATGACGCGCATGGACTCGGAGGAGGGCGGGTTCGCCGCCGTCGTAATGGAGCTGAAGAGGCTTCTGGAGAACCGGTACAATATAACGCTCGACCTTGCCATCAACGGCGACATCAGCTTTGGGGACCGGCTGCATTACTCGCAGATATACTACATCATACAGGAGGCGGTGACCAACTCGGTCAAGCACTCGAATGCGGAAACGATCAGCGTGAGCCTGCGCCGCAACTCCGGGGACATAAAGCTTTTGGTCAGGGACGACGGCATCGGCATCCCGGACAGGATCGGTCCGGACAAGGGGATCGGACTCAAGATCATGAAATACCGGGCGCGCATGATCGGATCGTCCATAAGCATTAAAAGAGGGCGCGGCGGCGGCACGGAGGTGACGTGCGTCATACCGGTACAATAAAAAACGAGCGGGGTGAGAGGCATGCCGACTTTAAGAAAAAAAACCAATATCTACATCATAGACGATCATAAAATAGTGCTCGAGGGTCTCGAGGCGCTCATAAACCGGGAGGAGGACATGGCCGTGTGCGGCATGTCCCAGAACGGCACCGATATATTGTCGAAGATAGAGAAAACGAAGCCGGACGTCATGATCATCGACATCGGGCTGCAGACCGGCATGAACGGGATCGAGCTCTCCAAGGTGATACGGATCAGGTACCCGGCGATCAAGTCGCTCATATTGTCGCAGAACGACGAGGAGATATACGCGGAGCGGGCCATACGCGCCGGCGCCATGGGCTACGTGATGAAATCGGAAGCCACGAAAGCGCTCGTGGAGGCGGTCCGGTACATATTGACCGGGAAGATATATTTGAGCGAAACCATGATGTCCAAGATACTGGTGGACGTTTTACATAAGCGGCCGGACAAGGAGAGTCCGATCGAGGCGCTCTCTGACCGGGAGCTTGAGATATTCACCCTCATGGGCAAGGGGTACAAGGCCTCGGACATAGCGAAGAAGCTGCACATAAGCCCGAAAACCGTTGACGCGCACCGGAACCATATAAAGGACAAATTCAACCTGCAAAACATCTCCGACGTGGTGCGATACGCGATCGATTGGTATAAAGCCCACTGAAAAAGCGTATTCGTGGTGATTAAATTCATTAGCATGCCCTTCATATTTTCCCTATCGTAAAATAACCATATTGACCGATTTTTCAGCGCTCCTGTTCAGATTATTATATGACATAGCGTAGCCATTGGCGGGTATCACTAAGCGTAAGAAAAGGGACACCCATGACCTCACCCGCGCTCTGCGCACCCTCTCCCATTAAGTTGGGAAAAAAGGAGAGGGTTTTCGAAGTATTAAGCTTTCTTTCCCCCCTCTCCTTTCTTCAATTTTTAATGGGAGAGGGGCCGGGGGTGAGGGGGTGAGTGCATTTTTTGGGGAGGGAATAAAAAAATGTTGGAGAGCAAACGGATGACGGTTTTGACTAATATATTAAAATTTATCGCCGCATCCGACGCGGGCGTCAAGTCGTATGGGGTTTTTATCAGCCACGCATGGACCTTCCATGCCGACTATCTCAAGCTGATAGAGCTTCTGTATTCCATTAAAGATTTCAGGTGGCACAACACCGCCCGGTATCAATACGACACGATTCCCGCCGACGACGTCGATTTATTTCATGACTACCTTCCGGGATTATTGAAGGAGCAGATACAAAACGCCCATTGTATTTTGCTCCTGGCCGATCTTTTCCGGGAAAATAAGTATTGGCCCCAGAAGGAGGCGGATATCGGCCGCGAGCTCGGCAAGCCGATCATCGCGATCCAGTCGCGGTGGTTTTATTCGATTCCCCGGCAGATATTTAAAGAGGCGAATGAAATCGTCGAATGGAACCCGGATATCATCGCGAGCGCCATTAAGAGGCATTGTAAGCTGTAAAACGAGGGGTTTAAACCCCCCGTTAACAAAAACGCATCCTCGCCTTCATAATTCTCTCTTCGCCGCTACCTCGACGTCTGCGCTGTTGTTTTCTTTAACGCAATTGAGGTAGGCGCGCGCCCGCGCCTCATCCGGGCTGATCGCCTCATATGTCCGCTCAAAAACGACCTGCTCGCCGCCGGCGCGCCTGCACACGGTTTTATATTTTTTGGCTGTTGGGAACATGGTGACCTTCCTTTGTTGAATTTTCACAATATACTAAAATACTGATGTTTCGTCAATGGATAATGGAATGCGGGTAAATTGTTATTTTATTAATTGACTTCTTTATAAAACTAAAATACTATGTGCATCGGCGACGTAAATCATCGTGTTTAATCAAAAAGACATATCAATCGTTTTATCCGGCGAAGCGGGCCAGGGGATACAGACCGCGGAGAGCCTGTTGCTGCGGCTTTTTAAATTGTCCGGTCTCCATGTTTTTTCCTACAGCGAATTCATGTCCCGCATCAGGGGCGGAAACAATTCAACCGAGATCCGGGTTTCGCCGGAGCGGGTTAATTCCTTTTGCGGGCGGATCGATGTTTTTGTCTCCCTGCATGAGGGGGCAATGGAGCGGCATTATGACCGGATTTCGCGCAATACGGTCATCATCGGCGATCCCGCGCATATACACGACCGGTTCCGGGACGGAGATCATACGCTCGTAGAATTCCCCCTCCGGGAAACGGCCCGGCTTGTGGGCGGCCCCATATACGCCAATATAATCATTGCCGGAATTTTCGCCGCCCTGTTCGCCATGGACATCTCTTTTGTGAAGGAGCAGCTCAGGAGATTTTTCACGAAGGCCACGGAGGAAATGCTGTCGAAAAACATCGCGGCCGCCGAGAAAGGCTTTTCGCTGGGAAAGGATCTGTTCCTGGCGCGCGGAATTGAATTCAAGCTTTCCCGTGCGGACCAGGTAAAAGGCGAGCTCCTTTTGAACGGGGCGGACGCGGTCGGCATGGGAGGCCTCGCCGGCGGATGCAATTTCGTCTCCTCGTATCCGATGTCGCCGTCGACCGAGGTGCTGGTGTTTTTCGCGCAGCACGGGGAAGAATTCGGCGTGGTCGTGGAGCAGGCGGAGGACGAGATCTGCGCGATCAACATGGCCCTCGGCTCATGGTACGCGGGCGGCCGGGCCATGGTGACCACGTCCGGCGGTGGCTTCGCATTGATGGTGGAGGCTTTAAGCCTCGCCGGATCGCACGAATCGCCGCTCGTGATCCATCTCGGCCAGCGCCCCGGGCCGGCGACCGGCCTTCCGACGAGAACGGAGCAGGGGGATCTCCTGTTCGCCCTGTTCGCGGGGCACGGCGAGTTTCCGCGCGTGATCTTCGCTCCGGGGAGTTTCGAGGAGGGATTCCGCCTGACCCAGCGCGCGTTTTACATCGCGGATAAGTACCAGGTTCCGGTGATCGTTCTCACGGACCAGTATTTCATAGATTCAAATTACAACCTCCCGGATATTGAAGTCGAGCGCGGCCTGGAGCGGAACCATATAGTGAAAACGAGCGCGGACTATTTACGGTATAAGCTGACCGGGTCGGGAATTTCCCCCCGGGGCATACCCGGCCACGGGCAGGGGATCGTATGCGCCCTCAGCGACGAGCATACCGAAGGCGGGTTCATAACCGAGGATTTCTCGGTCAGGACGAGCATGGTGAATAAACGATGGGCGAAGATGGCCGCCATGGAGCACGAAATTCTTCCCCCGCGGCTGTATGGGCCGGAGAATTATAGGTATCTGCTCATCGGCTGGGGCTCCACCCTGAACGTGATCCGCGAGGCCCTTGCGATGTGCGGGCGGGATGATACCGCGTTTCTCCATTTCACCCAGATTTATCCTCTGCATAAAGAAGCTGCGCCGCTCGTCAGCAAGGCCGGGAAAAAGATACTAATAGAAAACAACGCCACAGCCCAATTAGGCGCGGTCTTGAAACTCTATGCAGGAATCGACGTGGACTCGAAGATATTAAAATACAACGGCATGCCGTTCATGCTGGAAGAGATAGTCGAAGTTATCAATAAATTGTCATGAGAGCGTAAATTGATTTAAAGACTCCCTCCCCCTTGATGGGGGAGGGCAGGGGTGGGGGTGAAAAGAGAATTGCAGAATATTCGATTTCCGATCTAATCACCCTCCCCCAACCCCTCCCATTAAGGGAGGGGAGTGAAGAAGTTAGCCTAAGTCACGTTAATTAGCTGAGTTATTATTAGGTAAAATATGAGTTCGCAATTTGATTTTGAGCATCCGGTCGATATCGCGTGGTGCCCGGGGTGCGGAAATTACAGCATAGTGGAGGCCATCAAAAAGGCCTTTGACGAGCTTGCAATCAGCAGGGAAAACCTGGTGATGGTTTCCGGAATAGGGCAGGCGGCAAAGGCGCCCCATTATATCAAGGTAAGCTTTTTCGACGGGCTGCACGGCAGGTCCCTTCCCGCGGCAACGGCGATAAAGGCGTCCAATCCGGGATTGACCGTTATCGTGGAGAGCGGCGACGGGTGCACGTACGGAGAGGGCGGGAATCATTTCCTTACCGCGATACGGCGCAATACGGACATAACCAATATCGTTCACAACAATATGGTCTACGGCCTCACCAAGGGCCAGGCCTCGCCGACCAGCCGGAGGGGGTTCAAAACGCCGGTGCAGGTGGCCGGGGTCTATCTTGAGCCGTTTAACCCCATTGCCGTTGCGGTCGCGCTCAATGCCTCTTTTGTGGCCCGCGCCTTTTCCGGCGATATTGATAAAACGAAGGATATAATAAAAAAAGCCGTAACCCATAAGGGCTATGCCCTGATCGATGTTTTCCAGCCGTGCGTATCCTTCAACAGAATAAACACGTTCAAGTGGTACAAAGAGAACAGCTATTATCTTGATGATTCATACGATCCCTATGACCGGAACGAAGCGTTCAGGAAGGCGGTTGAGACAGAAAAATTCCCCCTCGGCGTCATATACATCAATAAAGAAAACCCTACCTTTGAGGAAAACCTTTCCGTGTACAAACAGAACAAGGAGCCCCTGTTCAAGCGCTCGGTTGATTACCAGAAGCTGGAACAGCTCATGGAAGAGAAGCGGAAATAAATTTCGCCCGGCCCCCTAAATCCCACTTCGACGGGCTCAGTGCGGCGCCCGGAGGGGGACTTGACCTCACCCCCAGCCCCTCTCCAAATTGGAGAGGGGAGCTTAAAACTATAAACTTTATCTACCCCCCTTCTCTTATTAAGGAGAAGGGGGGTAGGGGGGGATGAGGTCAGCCCCCCTCCGGGGGGTTGGGGGGCATGCGAGAAGGAGATATGGGTACGAGTTTTAAGCTTCTATTATCCTTGACACCCGCGTATCGTATTGCTGGAATGAATTCATGAAAAGAACGAGCATCCGGTGGCCGTTTGTTCTTTTAATCATTCTGGCCGCCTTCGGCATGTCGTACATAAGCACGAAGCGGCTCCGCCTCGATACCGACATCACTTCTTCCCTGCCGGTGCAGGACCAGGTGATCGCGGATTCGCGCCTCGTCATGATGCGCCATCCGATGAAGGACCGGATCATCATTGATCTGAGCCACAATAAGCACGACCCCGATCTCCTGGCCGGGGGGGCGCTGTTCATGGAAAAAAAGCTCGCCCAAAGCGGCCTCTTTACCAGCGTGGGCATGAGCGAATACATGGCCGTATTTCCCTCCCTGGTCTCGTACATAATTGAAAACCTGCCGGTTCTCTTTACCGAAAGGGAGCTCGAAGAGAAGATCAAGCCGCTGCTTGCTCCCGGCAGGGTCAGGAAGTCGCTCTCCGGAAATTATTCCCGGCTCCTGAATCTTGAAGGTATCGGCCAGTCCCGGATGATGAGCGGCGATCCGCTCGGATTCGGAAATCTCATTCTCTCGCGGCTCGCTCATCTGGCCCCCTCCGCAAGCGTTCAGATTTCGCAGGGGCGTATGATCTCATCCGACGGGAAACACACCCTGATCATAGCTGAGCCGAAGGGCTCCGGAGCGGACACCGCCCTGGCCCGAAGGATCGCTTCACTGCTGCGGCAAAGCGGCCGGGAGCTCAACAGGATATATAAGCCGCGGGCCGCAACCTTTACGCTCACGCCGGTCGGGGCGTACCGGGCCGCCCTGGACAATGAGGAGGCCGCGCGGAAAGACGCCCGCAATGCCGTTATATTCGCGACCGTCGGCATCGCCCTGCTCCTGTTGGTCGGTTTCCCGCGGCCCCTGATCGGCCTGCTCGCGCTCGTGCCCGCGTTGCTCGGGACCGTGGCTGCCGCCTTTGTCTATTCCCTGTTCGCGGATTCAATATCGATACTGGCCGTCGGGTTCGGCGGCACCATCATATCATTCACGGTCGACTACGGCATAGCCTATCTCCTTTTTCTGGACCGGCCGTACGAGACGCGCGGCTTCGAGGCTTCGCGGGAGGTCTGGGGACTGGGGCTGCTCGCGATGCTCACCACGGCGGTCAGCTTCTCGTTTCTCTTCATCAGCGGCTTTTCGGCGCTCGCCCAGATCGGCTACTTCGCCTCTCTCGGCGTTCTGTTCACCTATATCTTCGTCCATCTCCTGTTCCCGGTGATCTTTCCGGCCATGCCTCCGGCGAAACGGGAGGGGTTCATCGTATTACAAAAATTCGTCAATACGATAATGAGCGGCGGCAGGTACAAGCTCTACAGCGCGCTCGCTTTCTTCGCGTTCATGCTCCTTTTCGCCCGGCCCGACTTCCGGGTCGATCTCGCATCCATGAACACCGTAACCAGGGATACGCTCGACGCGGAGGAGCTGGTGACCCGGATCTGGGGGAATATTTTCAATAAGATTTATCTGATGACCGAGGCGGACTCCGTCGAGGAGCTGCAGGAAAAGGGGGACCGGCTCGCGGAGGAGCTCGGCGCCGAGGTGGAGTCCGGGGCGCTGTCGAACGCCTTTGTGCCGTCCATGATATTCCCCGGCAAGAGAATGATGGAAAAAAATCTGTCCGCGTGGAAGCGTTTCTGGAGCGCGGATCGGGTCGCGGCGCTGAAAAGGTCGATGGGGGAAGCCTCACGGGAAATCGGCTTCGCGCCGGCCGCGTTCGAGCCCTTTTTTAAAACTCTTGCAAGAAAAAATTTCTACCAGCGAGTCATTTCCGAGCGCTACTACGGCTTGCTCGCCGTACAAAGCTCCGGGCAGGGGAGCTCCTGGTCTCAATTTTCCGTGTTAACGCCGGGCAGGTCTTATAAAGCTGAAGAGTTCAATTCGAAGATCAGATCATCCGGGCTTGCACGGCTGTTCGATCCGGGCCTGTTCAGCGAGAGGCTGGGGGCCATCCTCCTGAGCGGCTTTCTCAAGATGGGGGCCATAGTCGGGGCGGTCACGATCGCGGTCGCGCTCCTCTACCTCCTGAATGTCCGTCTCACCCTTATCGCGATGGCCCCGACCCTGTTCTCGCTTGTCTGCACGTTCGGCACCCTGAAGCTCATGGGCCAACATCCCGGCATCCCGACCATCATGGTCACGGTAATCGTCATCGGCATGGGCACGGATTACGCCCTCTATATCGTCAGGGCTTATCAGCGGTACATGGACGAATTCCACCGCTCTTTGGGATTGATACGGATGACCGTGTTCCTCTCCGCTGTTTCCACCATGATCGGCTTCGGCGCGCTCTCCTTTGCGGAGCATGCGCTGCTGCGGAACGCGGGTCAGACCCTGCTCTTGGGGATCGGCTATTCATTCATCGGGACCGCCATGATAGTCCCGCCCCTGTTGCGGAGGTTTTTTGCTCCCGGGATATTGCCCCGCGAGGACTTCCTCCCCGGGTCGCTCCGGCATGCGGCTGCCGCCTACCGGCACTACCGCTCCATGGAGCCGTACCCGCGCTTCTTCGCTTATTTCAAGATGAAATACGATCCCCTGTTCTCGGAGCTCCATGAATTCATAAAATCGCCGAAGACCGTTATCGACATCGGAACCGGCTTCGGAGTTCCCATAGTATGGCTCATGGAGCTCTTTCCGGACGCGCGCCTTTACGGCATCGAACCGGACGAAAAGCGGCGCAGAATAGCGGCAGCCGCGATCGGCGGCCGCGGCACGGTGGCGCGGGGAAAAGCTCCGGATATTCCCGCCATTTCCGGAAAGGCCGACGCCGCGCTCGCTATAGACATGATACATTACCTGCGAAACGACGAGCTGGATCTGCTGCTTAAGCGTATAAGAAAAAAGATATCGCCGAAGGGGAGGCTGGTAATCAGGGCGACCATTCCGCGGAAGAAGAGACCGACCTTTCTCAGATTGATCGAGCTTGCATGGATAAAAATCAACGGCCTCGCTATCCATTACCGCACCGCCGGCGAGATCGCTCGTGCGATAAAGCAAGCCGGGTTCTCGGTTTCAATTAAGGATTCATCGAATAAGAACAGGGAAGAGAAATGGTTTGTGTGTAAGCCGGCGAAAAAAATTTTTGGGGTTAAGAAATCTCCCCCTTTATGAAGCTACCCATTACTCGCATCTCATTCTTTCATTCCCCCCAATCCTGCCCTGGACCTCATCCCCCCCCGTCCCCCCTTCTCCTCAATAAGAGAAGGGGGGTGCATAAATCTCAGTCAACCCCCCTCTCCAATTTGGAGAGGGGGGGGTGACTGAGGTCAAGTCCCCCTCCGGGGGATTTAGGGGGCCGAAGGGCTTGATTTTAAGATGCGGGTAATGGGTATAGAGGTGGCTGGAGAGTCTTCGTGATATATTTCCCGAAGAATAATTCACGCTAATTTTAGCGCATAAACAATATTTTCCGCTTGACATAATGCGCTATGCATGTATTACACCCTGATCAGGATTATGTCATATAAATCCGTGCCGTGCATTAAGGTTTTATAATGTCGCTTTATTGTCTTGAATGTTCGAAAAAAGAATTGGATTGTTGCAGGGAGGCCCATGCCAAGTTCACGACCCTGAAGGACGCCCGGCGAATAGCCGATTTTCTGCAAACGGACGTCAGCTCCTTTACGGTATACGGCGAGTTGAATGACAAGGATAGAGAGGAGCATATTTATATCAGCAGGGACCGCGGCTATTATTACGACCTGACCCGGAAGGACGGGAAGCTGCTCCAGCTTAAAGAAAAGAGGGACGGCTCCTGTATGTTTCATGATGAGGACGGTCGCTGCCGCATCTATTCCGCGCGCCTGCTTATATGCCGAACCTATCCCTTCTGGTTTTCCGCCAAAGGCGACATAATCTTTGACGGCTGCAGCTCGGATTGTCCCATTGTCTGCGCCGTTACCGGAAACGACGACCCGGAGGACGTTACAAAGATCGAGGACGACGAGGGGTCGCGTCTGAAGCTCGCGCTTGAGTATATCGGGCATACGCCTGGGTTGATTCGGGAAATTCTCGGCCAGATGATGGATGAAATTGAAGATTATAGATTAAATATTCATCAATTTGTGAGGGATAACCGGATCGAGATAATATAGTTTTTCCTCCAATCATCCTGACTAGCTGTTGTCAGCCGGCTCCTCCACCCCGGCTGACTATTACCCACATCTTTAAATCAAGCTCCTCTGCCCCCTAAATCCTGCCGGGGGACTTGACCTCACCCCCAGCCCCTCTCCAAATTGGAGAGGGGAGATTAAAACTATAAACTTTATTCACCCCCCCTTCTCTTATTAAGGAGAAGGGGGGATGAGGTCAGCCCCCCTCTGGGGGGTTTGGGGGGCATGATAGAATGCAGGTAATAGTTAACCGGCAGGTTTTGGGGCATGATAGAATGTGGGTAATGGGTGGGGGGGTATCAGACAGTCCCGCTCGATATGATGATCTCGACGGTTTTGCGGATTCCGTTTTCATGCCGCATATTCTCTCCCAAGGCTTTTGCGTTGTCGGCATAATCAGGATTATTTATCAGGTCCATGAAAACCCTGCCCAATAATTTCACCGTGATCTTGTCCGGCGCTGCCGGCGCAGGGCCGAGGCCGAGCCTGCGTATTCTGTGGCCCCAGTAGAACTGGTCGGCTATCTGGGGCATTATAAACTGCGGCACGCCGGCGCGGGCTGCGGTGTGCGTCGTGCCGCTGCCGCCGTGGTGCGCGACCCCGGCGCAGAGCGGGAACAGGGCCGCATGGTTGACGTCCCCGACGGCGAAAATGTGATCGGGAAGCGGCCTTCCGCCCAGGCCGGTCCAGCCGGTGCCCAGGACAAGACGGCAGCGCGCCAGCGTGGCAGCCTCGAGTATCAGAGAGGTGAATTCATCCGGGTTCTTCACGATCACGCTCCCGAATCCGATATATACGGGCGCACTGCCCTGTTCCAGAAACCGGATGAGCTCCGGGCCCGGGTCTCCTTCCACGCTGCCGTGGCAGTAACCGGTGTAGCTGAAGTTATAGTTATCATGCCAGCTCGGGCACGGGGGAGCGAGCGTCGGGTTTATCGCGAGGATCGTGTGGCTCCGGGCCGTGAAGTATTCGCCGGTTCCGGGCATGGACTTAAGACCCAGGTCATGGCGCTTTTTATTTATGTATTTCCTGATCAAAAGGCCGGTGAAGCCGTTTATCATATGCCAGAACCCTTTGTTTGCGATCCCCGGCAGGCTCTGCCAGGGGATAAGGGGCGGCGGCTGGTATCCGGGGAGGACCGGCGTGTACGCGATGCGGTAATGGGGTATCTTCCGGTACTCGGCGACCGTGGGCGAGGCCACCTCGTTCACGCTGGTTGCGAGTGCGCCGGCGTTTTCGGTCGCCTGAAGCATGAATTCAAACTGCTCGTCTATGGAGCCGGAAAACCAGTCCAGGGCGGTCTGGATCGCCTTCATCCCGCTGCCCAGCTTCTGCATCACCTGGCCGCTGTCTTCTGAATAGAGCGAATAGTCAAGCTTCCTGGTCCGTGCCAGATGCTCGAAAGTCCTGGGCACGCATATAACCGCGTCGTGCCCTGCGCGCCGGAGCGCCGAGGCTATTTCAATGATCGGGTGAACGTCGCCGCGCGATCCCCGGGTGGACAATACTATTTTCATGGGCATACCGAAGGCGGCTATTTCCGGTATCGCTCGATTTGCGCAATGTCGATATCGGGCAGCTCGAAGTGCGGATCGCAGTATTTCCTGGAGCGGCGGTAGGCGGCGGGAATTCGAAGCAGGATGGCCCGCGGGCTGAACTTGATCGAGGACATGACCCAGCAGCCGTGCGTGCACCAGCAGTTGGCCCCGGCGCCGCCGCCTATTTCATGTATCTCGCGCTTCATCGCGTCCGAGTAGAGGGCTTTGCTCAGGTTAAAGCCGTAATCGCGGAGATTGCCTATCGGCGGCCTCATCTCGCATGAGCGGAAATCCCCGTTGTGGTCTATCACAAAGGTAGTCTTTCCAGCCGTGCAGTTCATGCCCCAGTCGCTCGGGCCGGAATAATTGGCGTCCTGAATCTCGTTCACGAATTTTATGAAACCCATGAAGAAGAGCTTCGCGATTTTCTTTTTCAGGCCTGAGAATTCTTTAAACAGGTTGTCGGCCTGTTTCTCTATGAGCGGCTGCACTTTAACCCGGAGGGCCTTGATCTGTCCCGGCGTGAGGGTCTTGGTTTGCGGGTCCCGGGGGTTTCCGCGCACGATCTCATAGAAGTGAGCCGCCACCAGGTCTTTCTTCAATAAATACGCCCCAACGTCAAAGAGCTCGTCATAGCCGTCCGGGGTGATGACCGTGGCCACGTTCTGCAGCAGGCGGGGATTATTCTTGAATTTGTTTTTTATGCTCATCATGGTGGTTATGGTCTTGGTGAAATTTCCCGGTATGCCTCTGACCTTGTCGTGGGTTTTGCCCAGGCCGTCGAGGGAGAAGTTCAGGTGCACGAAGAGATCCGGGCAATGGTCAAGAAGCCGGGAGACCCGGCTCACGATTGTTTCACCCAGAAGCCCGTTGGTCGGCAGGTTGATCACGCGAACCCCGTTGTTGTCGTAAAAGAGCTTTATGATCTCAACGAGCTCTTTCCGTAAAAAGGGCTCTCCGCCGGAAAGCCAGAGCTTGTCGAAGTTCGGGGAGCTTTCCGAGATCCGCCGTATTTCGTCAAACGTCATGTCGTCGTTGCTGTTCAGCTTGTCGTGGTAGAAGCAGGTGCGGCATTTTGAATTGCAGCGGGAGGTGATAAACAGGAAAACGCCTTCCAGCTTTTTCATCCGGACCAGCTTATGAAAGAATCCCGGCTCTCCCCTGTGCATGTCGTCTTTTTGAATGGAATGAGCACTTTTAAGTGAAGGCTGGCTAGCTGTCATATATTCTCCTCACATGATTGCCGGGACGGGTATAACATATGTTTTTGATAATACCCGTCTCATTGAGAGAGATAATATAGTGGAGATATAATTTCAAGAAGAATATTTTTCCGGCTGACGGGTGTGAATTAAATTTCGGGCTGTATTAATCATGTTGAGACGTCTCCCCCTTACGAAGGGGGGATCAAAGGGGGGTCTAACTACGGACTAATGCCTCGCGGCGAAATTTTTTTTCACAAATCTATCGTAAATCAAGCTTCGACTACAGTATTCTTTATCTTTTCGACAATGATCATATTAGATTGCTACAATTATTTATTGCTTTTTTCTTTTCATCGACTCTATTAAATAGCTCAGTTACGAGAACATCCGTTTATCTATACGCTCTTGACCCCCCTCCTGTCCCCCCTTCGTAAGGGGGGAGGCTCTGCAACCCGAAATTTAATTCACACCCTATCTGACTCGCGGGGATCTAAAAAGGCGCCTGAAAAGAAAAAATTTTTTGATTGATTTTTTAATTTTCTTCTGTAATTTTGTTGTAAAGGAGTGTTAATGAAAAACGAAATCATATTCTACATTGAGGAATCAATAGAAGGCGGCTATGAAGCAAAAGCGCTGGGTTATTCCATCTTTACCGAAGGCGATACCCTTGACGAATTAAAAACGAATATCAGAGACGCCGTCCAGTGCCATTTTGATGAGCAAAACATGCCGCAAATCATAAAGCTGCATTTTGTCAGGGAAGAGGCTATCGTCCTTTGAAGCTCCCTCGCGACGAAAGCGGTTTATCGCTTGCCAAACGCCTTGAAAAGCTCGGTTATTCCATCACACGGCAAACCAGCAGTCACATTCGGCTGACGACTTCTGAAAAAGGCGAGCACCACGTCACTATCCCTGCTCACAAAAATCTTAAAATCGGAACTTTGAATTCAATTCTTGTAGACGTCGCCGGTCACTTTAAAATCACGAAAGAAGAATTGATTGCAAAACTCTGGTGATCCTCCATCGCGCATATCAGTTTTAGGGGGAATTTAATGCACTTCTATAAAAAATTATGTCCCCTGGCAAAAAAAGCTTAAAGTATTGCAGAATTATCCGATCAGTATAGTAGGGAAAAAATCTGTTTCATGAGGATATTCGATGTTTGACAACAGCACAATGACGGTAACCAACTACCTCCTGGAAAAGGGGCTCGATGTCGAATCTTTAAGGAGAAAGGTGATCTCCAATAATATAGCCAACGTGGACGTGCCCCATTTCAAGCGGAGCGAGGTAAATTTTGAGAGCGAATTGAAACGCGCGATCATGGACAAAGAGGAGCCCGACAACAAGCTCCCCGCGCTCATGACCTCGGAGCGCCACATCCCCTTTTACGTGCCCCGCGATCCCGGGAGCGTTCAGCCCCGGATCAACCTGGACTACAATACCACCTACCGTAACGACGGGAACAACGTGGATGTGGAAAAGGAGATGGTCGACGGCGCCAAAAACCTGATGCGGTATAACGCTTTTGTTACCGGCTTGAACCATAATTTCAGGATGCTTAAATTCGTCACCAGAACGGCGTAACGAGTGACGCGAGAGAGGAAATAAGAGATGGGAATGTTCGACAGCTTTAACATATCGGCAACGGGCCTGACCGCGCAGCGGCTCAGGATGGACCTGATAAGCAATAATGTCGCCAATGCAACCACCACCCGGACGCCCGATGGCGGCCCGTACCGGAGGAAGAGAGCGATTTTCGCACCGGTCAACATCAGGCCGTTTTATAAGTCCCCTTTGCTCCCGCAGCGGATCGACCACGGCACCGGCAGGGGGGTCAGGGTCATAAAGATCGAGGACGACCAGTCGCCGTTCAGACTGGTTTACGATCCCACGCATCCGGACGCGATTAAAACCGGGCCCAAGACCGGATACGTGGAGATGCCGAATATCAATATCGTGATGGAGATGACGGATCTCATATCAGCCTCACGGTCGTATGAAGCCAATGTGCAGATGATAAATAACGAGAAGAGCATGTTCAACAGGGCTCTTGAAATAGGCAGGGGCGGGGTATAAGGAGGTAGTCCATGTGCAAAGAAGCGGTGCCCAGCAATGAAATCCACACGTCACACAACATGTCGAAGCACTCGCGGATAAAGCGCGAAGATCGGATATGGAACCATATCGATGATCTGATCCTGGCATCAAAGATAGAATTGAGGAACAACACGATAAAAGGAGTGCAGTAATGAATACAATCACTAATCCGGCCGGCAACGTCGTCACCATGAAGACTACAAACCCCCTTCACTATGACGACCGGGTGCGGCGCGAGCCCGGGTACGATGATGTATCAACATCGTTTGCCGATTCCCTCATGAAGGCGCTCGGCAAGGTCAACCTTCTACAGGTGGATTCCGAAGGTCTTCAGCAGAAGATGATATACGAGCCGGAATCGGTCGATATTCATAGCGTCATGATCGCGATGCAGAAGGCGGAGGTGGCGCTCTCGTTCACCAAAGCGGTGCGTGACGAGGCGCTTCGGGCCTATCGCGAATTGATTAATTTAAGATAAGCGTTGATTACCCCTCCCTTGATGGGAGGGGCAGGGGAGGGTGAGGAAGTGCATTCAACGGTTCAATTAATTTTTATGTATATTTTTATCAATATTTTTAGAAAAATTAATTGACATTTTTTTTTAACTCTTTATTCTGCATTATGTCTCATTGTGCCTGAACAATAAAGATGGTGCGCAAGCGCGGGAGGAGTCTATGTTGGAATTTTTAAAGAAATTATTTAATCAGCTCAAGGAGATATTCGACAAGCTCGACACGACTAAAAAAATAATCATCGGAGCGGTGACCGGCGTCGTGGTAATCGCATTCATCGTGCTCTTTTCCGTGTCAAGCGTGCAGCCGAACGTCGTCCTCTTCACGGAACTGGGGGCCGATGATTTCGGCCAGGTCACCAAGAAGCTGGAGGAGATGGGCTACACCTATCAGACCTCCGGCCAGACCACCATCATGGTGCAGCCGAATCAGCGGGAGGTCATTTTGACCAAGCTCGCGCAGGAGAAAATGATACCCAAGGGGATTCCCGGGTGGAAGCTCTTCGATATAACCAAATGGACCGAAACGGAGAGGGAGCTTGACGTGAAGTACATGCGCGCCGTGAGGGACGAGATAAAGAGGCATATCGAGTCACTGAAGAACATCGAGAAGGCGGACGTGGATATTGCCATGACCGAGGACAGCATCTACACCGATACCCAGACTCCCTATACCGCGGCGGTGACCGTGCAGCTTAAGACGGGATATGATAAGCTCTCCAAAAAAGAGATAAAGGGAATCATATATCTGGTGTCCCGCGCCGTGGGCAACCGGCTCAAGCCGGAGAACGTCACGGTTACCGATGAATACGCCAATATCATATCCGATTTTGACGACGAGCTTGACAAGGCAAAAACCGAGTACACGATCCTGGAATACCGCCACAAGCTTGAGGAGCGCGCACGGATCAGGATGCTTAAGGATATCAGGGCAGGCCTGGAGCGGATTTATTCCGCTGATCGGATCCAGATCCTTCGTCTCAACATGGAATTCAAATGGGACAAGGTATCCGAGGAGCAGGAAGAGTATACTCCGATTGAGCTTGAAAAGGATAATCCCGCCACCCCGTATTCCGAACGAAAAACCAAGGATTCGCTGGTAATATCGGAAAAGACGACGAAAGAAAACTTCCAGGGGCACGGGTGGAACCCGGAGGGGCCGGCAGGCACCGAGGGGAACACTCCTCCCGGATATAAGGCGAGCGACGATCAGTATGCGAAATACAACAAGAACGAGGAGATAAAGAACCACGCGGTCAACAAGACCATTCGGAAGATCGAGCGCGCCCCGTACGATATTTCAAAGGTTTCCGTGGCCCTGGCGATAGACGGCATTCAGAGCCTGCCCAAGCTGCCCAGCGGCGAATATGATCTGGATCCCGGAAAAGAGCCGGTGCAGACCTCCCTCGCGCCTGAAGAGTTGAAAAAGGCCGAGAATATCGTAAAAAAATCGATCAACTATAACGAGGGAAGGGGCGACCAGGTTGCGGTGGAAAATATCATGTTCGACCGGAGCAGGTACTGGGAAAACATAAGAAACGAATTTAAAAAGAAGGAACAGATCAAGCGGATACTCCTGGCCGCTCTCATCGGGGTCATAGCGCTCTTTGTCGGCTTCATCCTGTTCCGGGCCGTGTCCAAGGAGCTGGAGCGGCGCCGGCGGGCCAAGGAGGAGCAGCTTGCCCTTGAGCAGCAGCGGATGCGCGAGGCTGCGCTCCGGGCTGCTGAAGAGGAAGGGATCGACGTCGAGCTCTCTCTTGAGGAGCGGGCGCGGCTTGAGCTTCAGGAAAATGCCATCAATCTCGCCCGTGAGCGACCTGATGACGTGGCGCAGCTTCTGCGGACGTGGCTGGCGGAGGAATAGAATAGCCCGGAATTACTCATGCCCCCCAACCCTGCCGGACAGGATGTCCCAATGGCAAGCTTGATTGAGCCATCCTGGCTCATGCTTGCAGGCGAACCTCCTGTTCGCTCTCGCGGAGTACAAGGAGGCATTGAAAAGGATGTTCAGGTGCCGATGCCGCACAGGAGGTGCGGAAAGGCATCGGCGACGAGAGCGACCCCGGAGGGGGGCAAAGATATATGATATCAGCTTCGATGTTCATTTGAGAGAAGCTTTTAAGTCCCCCTCCGGGCGTTGCACTGAGCTTGTCGAAGTGGGATTTAGGGGGCCAAAGGGTTGGCTTGTGAGATGTGGATAGAAGAGAAGTTAGGGGGAGGGGGTAACCCGGTAATTTTAGTTTGACTTTAGTATATTAATACTATTACTTTGATTAATAGGCCGATAATATAGCATAGATGATCCGCCCGAGCTGGAGGATGAAATAATACATGCTTCAATCGAAAAAATTACAGCTTTCCGGCCGCCAAAAAGCTGCTATCTTTCTCGTTTCTCTGGGCTCGGAGGTGTCTGCGGAGATTTTCAAGCACCTCAGGGAAGACGAAATCGAGCAGTTGACCTTTGAGATCGCCCGCCTGGACCGGATCGAGCCGGAAGACCGGGATAAGGTCCTTCAAGAATTCCAGGAAATGATGATGGCCCAGGAGTTCATTCAGAACGGCGGCATCGATTACGCCCGCGACGTTCTTGAGCGGGCGCTCGGGACGCAGAAAGCCATTGACATTGTGAACCGGCTTACCTCCTCGCTGCAGGTGCGGCCGTTCGACTTCATCCGGCGCACCGATCCGAGCCATCTTTTGAACTTCATCCAGGGGGAGCACCCCCAAACCATAGCGCTTATTCTCGCGTATCTCGATCCGCAGAAGTCCGCACAGATTCTTTCCGGTCTGTCGCATCAGATTCAGGCGGACGTGGCCAAGCGGATCGCCCAGATGGACCGTACCTCGCCGGACGTCCTCCGTGAGGTGGAGCGGGTTCTCGAGCGGAAGCTCTCCACCCTGGCGAGCGAGGATTTCACCTCTGCCGGAGGCATCGACGCCATCGTGGAGGTGCTGAACAACGTCGACCGCGGAACGGAGAAGATCATCATAGAGGCACTGGAGGAAGAGGACCCGGAGCTCGCCGAAGAGATCAAGAAGCGGATGTTCGTGTTCGAGGATATCGTCCTTCTGGACGACCGCTCCATCCAGAAGGTGCTCCGCGAGGTGGACACCCAGGATCTGGCCAAGGCCTTGAAGGGCGTGGACGCGGAGGTGCAGGAAAAGATTTACCGGAACATGTCGAAGCGCGCCTCGTCCCTGCTGCGTGAGGATATGGATTTCATGGGGCCCATCAGGCTCCGCGACGTTGAGGAATCGCAGCAGAAGATCGTCAATATCATACGAAAACTTGAGGAATCCGGCGACATCATAGTTGCGCGCGCCGGAGAGGAGGAGCTGGTTGTCTAAGCTTGTGTTTAAACCGGGAGAAATCAGGCAGATGAATCTGCCGAAGCAGATCGAGCTGCCTTCAAAATATCAGAAAAACCTGATCGAGACCGAGGACTTCAAGGAATTCGAGGTCGACGACGAGGGAAATCCGATCGATGTTTATCAGGGGCCGTCCATCGAGGAGATGGAGGCGGAGCTGGAGCGCTACCGTCGCGAAACCGAAGAGGAAGTCAAGGAAATGCTCGAGCAGGCGCGCGAGCGGGCCAAGCAGATAGAGGAGGAGGGCCGCCAGGCCGCCTTCAATGAGCTTCAGAGCGCCAAGGAACAGGTCGGACGGGAGATGGAGCATCTCAAGGTCGAGTCCGAGCGGGAGACAGAGCGGGGCAAGTTCGAAGCGGAAAAGATGATCAAGGAGGCGGAGCTCAAGGTTTCCGAGATAGAGCATGAGGCGTATAAAAAGGGCTACGACGCCGGCAGGGAAGAGGGATATAAGGAGGGCCAGGCTGAAGTGATGCGGCTCATCGACCGGCTCGGCACGATCGTGTCCACGGCCGTCGACATCCGCGATGATATCATCAAATCGTCGGAGAAGCTCATGACCGAGATGATACTCATGATCGCCCGGAAGGTCATCAAGGACGAGATAGTCGAGCGCCGCGAGGTGGTCATCAATAACATCAAGGAAGCGATCAAGCGGGTAAAAGACCGCGACCGGATAGACATCAGGGTGAATTTCGCCGATCTCGATATGACCACGGCGCACAAGGACGAGCTCATCAAGATGATGGAGTCTCTGAAAAAGGTTAATATATACGAAGATTCAAGGGTCGAGCGCGGCGGATGCATCATCGAGACCGACGTCGGCGCCATTGACGCGAAGATATCCACGCAGCTTGACGCGATCGAGGAAGCGATACGGAGCACGACGACGATATAGCGGACTTAGCGCTCGCCCGGCGAGCGCTTTAAAATAAGATTGAATGAGACATAATGTTGGTTAAAAGACAAGACAAGCAGGCTGTCATCGCGAGGAACAAAGTAACGAAGCGATCCGCCTTTATCGCCAAGGGCGGATTGCTTCGCGGTGCTCGCAATGACAGCATGGATGTATAACACATGATAAAAATACTCCCGCATGAAAAAATCGATATCCTTTCCAAGTATAAGGATCTTGTGCAAGGCCTTGACCCGATACAGTATGTCGGCAAGGTGGAGCGGGTCGTCGGCCTGACCATCGAATCGATAGGGCCTGACGTGGAATACGGCGAGCTCTGCAAGATCAGGCTGGATAAGGGCGAATACCTGTATGCGGAGGTCGTGGGATTCAACCGCAACAGGGTTATCCTCATGCCCGTCGGAGACATGAAGGGAGTGGTTCCCGGCGCGGATGTGATTGCTGCCGGGACCGCGCTCATGGTCCCGGTCGGCGATGTGCTTCTGGGGAGGGTCATCTCCGGCATAGGCGCGCCGATCGACGGCAGGGGCGATATATTCGCCCGGGAGAAATATCCGGTCACGAGCCTGCCGATCAATCCCCTGGAGCGGACGGTCATCGACACGCCCCTGTCGGTCGGCATACGGGCGATCGACGCACTCAACACCGTGGGCCGGGGCCAGCGGCTCGGCATATTTTCCGGCTCAGGCGTGGGCAAGTCGACCGTCATCGGCATGATCGCCCGGTACACGGAAGCCGACGTCAACGTCATCGCGCTCATCGGCGAGCGCGGCAGAGAGGTGAAGGATTTCGTCGAGAAGGAGCTCGGGCCCGAGGGCCTGCGCAATTCCGTGGTCGTGGTGGCGACCTCAAATCAGCCCGCCATGCTCCGCATCAGGGGGGCGTACCTGGCGCACGCCGTGGCCGAGTACTTCCGCGACCGGGGAAAGCACGTCAATCTCCTCATGGATTCGATCACCCGGTTTTCCATGGCGCAGCGCGAGGTCGGGCTTGCCGCAGGCGAGCCCGCGGTCATGCGGGGGTATCCTCCGTCGGTGTTTTCGCTCATGGCAAAGCTCATGGAGCGGTGCGGTACGGTCGCTGCCGGCGGGAGCATCACCGGTTTTTACGCGGTGCTCGTGGAGGCCGACGACATGAATGAGCCGATCGCGGACCACGCGCGCAGCATTCTGGACGGCCACATCGTGCTCGAGCGGCGGCTGGCGCACAAGGGTCATTATCCGGCAGTCGACGTTTTGCAGTCGATTTCACGCTGCATGAAAGACGTGGTCACGCCGGAGCACAATGCGGCGGCAGCCCGGTTCAGGGAGCTTCTGGCGGCATACGCGGAGCATGAGGATGAGATAAGCCTCGGCGCGTACGCCAAGGGTTCGCTTCCTACGGTAGACAAAGCGCTTGAGATGATGGACCGGATGAACGCGTTTTTAAAGCAGGGAATTTATGAAAAGGACATCTATGAGTCGATCGTGCAAAAGCTCAGAGACATGTTCGCAGAAAAAAGGCCCCTAGGAGCGCGGCCGGATATCGTGGCGCGTACTCCGGCGTTTGTGCGGATAATAAGATAACCCCCTCCCTTGATGGGAGGGGCAGGGGAGGGTGAAAACATCGTCACCCCCTCCCGGCCTCCCCCATCAAGGGGGAGGGGATATTATGACGAGAATTGTTATAATGAAAAAGTTCAAATTCAAGCTCCAAACCCTTCTCAATATCCGGGAAGCCCGGGAGCGGGAGATTCAGCACGAGCTTGCACAGATCGTATTCTTGCAGAACCTTGAGCGGGCCAGGCAGGACGAGCTGCGCCGCCGGATAGAGGAGCAGCAGTCGCTTTTCAGCGGCAGGCTGCGGAAGGGAGCCTATTCTGCCAACGAGGCGGTTCTGTTTGAGAGGTTCGTGGACGTGTCCCTGCGCGCGATCAACACCGCCGAGGGCAAAATCAGAATCCTTGAGCCGCAGGTACGGGAGGTGAGGGGCAGGCTCGTCGAAGCCTCGCGGGCGAGGAAGGTGGTGGAGAAGCTTAAAGAGCGGAAGAAGGTCCAGTACGACTATGAATTGAATCGGGAGCTGTCCAAAGAAAATGATGAGATGAACCTGAAAATATATGCGACCCGGAAAAAAGAAATGGCGTAGGAGGGGACGATGATTGATAACATGTATACCGTGATGAAGCGCATCAATGAGATCCGCACCAGGTTCGGTCTGAAATCCCACTGGCCTGCTCAAATGAGCGCCGGCCGCCGGGGGACGGCGAACTATCAGGATTATCAGGCCAGGGCGGTGGAGAGCCGCGACCGGATCAAGGATCAGGGCTTTGAAAACGGGCCGGCCGGAATCAAGGGCAAAAATAACATCAATGCCGGGGTGAATTTGCTGAAGACCCTTCTTGAAAATTACAACGGGGATTATAAAAAGGCGCTTGCTGCCTATAATGCCGGCGGTAAGGCGGTTGACGCAAGCGGCGGCGTCCCGGATTATAGCGAAACCCGTGAATTCGTAAAAACAGTGATTAATGCCTATGTCAGGAACAGCGAATAGCCGGATACAGGCCGTCTGTTCAGGAGGTCCCTATGAGGAATATATCCAGTAAAGCCAAAATACTCTATCTGTTTATTCTTATTATATTCATTTCCGGCTTCGGCCTGTTCTGGATGGATTATATCGGCCTCATCGACGCGTATTCCTATGTCCAGCGGATCAAGGGGGAGTCGGAGCTGGTTACCGAGGCCAAGGATGACGAGCCGTCCCTCATGGAGCGCGAGGAATTCGACAAAGAAAAGCAGAAATTGGCGGAACGAATAGAGGATCTGGATAAGCGTGAAGCCCTGATAGCTGAAAAAGAAAAGGAGCAGCAGGCGCAGAGGGAAAAGCTGGATGAGATGCGGAAAGGCCTTGATCTGGAGAAGAAAAAGCTCGAGCAGGAAAAGAGCATGTATTCCGGATACAAGAAAAACGTGAGGGTTCTGGCGAATAAGGTCGTCAATATGCCGCCGGAGAATTCGGTGACTATAATGCTCAACTGGGAGGACCCCCTTATTATTGATGTGCTCAGGCAGATAGATGCCGACGCCCAGGAAGCGGGCAGGGTGAGCATAACCCCCTACCTGATACAGATTATGTCTGAAAAGAAAGCGGACCGGGCAAGCCGGATCATGTATCTCATGACCCAGATATGAGCATTGTTTTTGATAGTCCCTTGACTTTTCTCATGCCCCCCAAACCCTGTGCCTAATGGATAGATGAAACACCCATGGAGCATCTCATGAATATAACTTGACAGAGGTCAAGAAAATCGATTTATTACAATAAAATGAATCAAAATGAATCGTGGCAGGGGAACGACCATGGTTGATTATGTTCAACTTACCACGATAAATCCCTTGTATGATACGGATATCGGAATGAGCGGCAAGGTGAAGGGCGATAAATCGGAACGGGAGCTCGGGAGTTTCGATTTAAACATCATCAGCATCATGACGCACCTGTACAAGTGCGACGCCGTTGAAGATGAAGTCATGGAAACGCTCAGAAAGCTCAATTTCGAATATCATACCCTCCTCGACAAAAATAGGATTCTTGAGCAAAAGATCGACATCGATGCGAAAACAAATCTCCTGAAATACCGGGACGATTATCTCACTATGATCATCAAATCCGCTTCAAGGATTTTGGGCATCGTCCAGCGTGAAACATACACTATATCGTATATACGCTTTGACATCGATGATTTCGCCAGGTTGAACAACCGGTTCGGGCATGATAAAGGGGATATTGTGCTCGTTGATCTGGCGAATATACTTAAAGCCAATTCGCGCCCCACGGATTACCTCATACGCTTCGGCGGCGAGGAATTCGACGTCATACTCCCCGCCACGGATCTCCGGGGAGCGACAAGCTACCTGAACAAGATTTTTAAAAAAACGTCAAATATGAGATATGTCTTTGAAGGCACTGAGATCCAGGTCACTGTGAGCGCCGGCGTCGCGCGGCTCTCCATCAAGCTCAAAAATTTGAGGCGCATTAATGGCGATTATATGAAGCGGGAGTACCTGAAGATCCAGAAGGCCGCGGATGACGCCCTCTATGATGCAAAGCTGTCCGGCAAGAACCAGTATAAGATATACAACAAGAAGAACGACTACAAGGAAATACGACGCCGGTACTTGGAGATAAATTAAGGCTTCACAGCGGACGAGCCGGCGTATTCCGCGATCAGGTCGAGCAGTTCTTTCCTGCCGCTTCTTGTTTTGGCGGATGTCGGGAACAGGGCGGTATCGTCGACGCCGAGCTCGGCGCAGATGCTTTTTATATTCCGAGTCCGCCTTCCTCTCGGCAGCTTGTCGCATTTTGTCAGGATAACAGCCACAGGGATTTTGTTTTCGGCCAGCAGAGCCAGGAGCTCCCGTTCCCGGCGTTCCGGCACCCGCCGTATGTCGATCAGGAGAAACGCGAGTTTGAGATTATCCCTGCCCGTGATATAGCGCTTGATGAGCGGCATAAAGGTTCTCTTCACTCCCCATGGCATGTTCGCATACCCGAAACCCGGCAGGTCTGCGATTGAAATGACGTTGTTCAGGATGAAAAAATTAACCGTTCTCGTAACGCCCGGCCTTGATCCGGTCTTTACAAGGTTTTTTCTGTTCATCAGCATATTGATGAGCGATGATTTTCCCACGTTCGATCTTCCCAGGAAGGCTATTTCAGGGTACTGATATTCAGGGAATTGGGAGGGACTTCCGCAGCTTTTAAGGAAATACACATCATTAATTTTTATCATCCGATGCCCCTCTCCATTAAAATTGCGTCGCTGTTTTTATAATAATTTTTCCTCCTGCCCGCCTCAATAAATCCATTTTTCTTATAAAATTGTACTGCCGGTATATTGGAGCTGCTCACTTCCAGGATGATTTTTCCGGGTCGAAAATCCGGGGAATAGGAATTATTCATTATATGAGTGAGCAGGAGCGTACCCAAACCTTGTCTCCGGCACTCCGGCTTAATGCCGATATTGTTCAATTGAATTTCATCAGCGACTCTCCAGAATACGGCGTAGCCGAGGATATCTTCGCCGTTTTCAATTACAACGAGGGTTGCGAAGTTCAGCTTTAACTCTTCAATAAACTGCTGTCTGTTCCGGAGCGCGTTCCCGCCGGATTCGATGTCGCAGATTTTATCGATATCGGAATATACGGCTTTTCTGATTGTAATATTCATGGAAGTGCATGTCACAATTCAATGACCAAAGAATCAAAGATTGCTTAAGAATCTCTCGATATGGCTGTTCACCGTATCAGGCTTTTCCAGGATCACCATGTGGCCGGCATCGGGAATGATTGACATACGGGAGCCGGGGATATGATCGGCAAGATACCTTGAATATTTGAGCGGGGTCATGCTATCCCTGTCACCGCAGAGGATAAGGGTCGGTACCGGAATCTCCCCGATCCGGACCGGGATTAACCCTGAGCCTTGCGCCGGTTGCGACGAGCACCAGGCCGCTGAGACCATCCGGATAATTGAGCGCGTAAGAAAGTGCGATACCCCCGCCCATGGATTGGCCGGCAAGCACCGGTGCACCGAAATCATTTTCGGCAATGTAGTCGTGGAGCCACGCAGCATACCGGTCAATGCTCTCAAGCGGCGCACCGTGCGGATGGCCGGGCAGGGTGATTGCGCGGGATCCGCTGAAATGCCTTTTTTGGAGGTGCCATGCGGCTCCGCTGTTTCCCGCGCCGTGTATGAAAATCAGTTCCATTTTCGATTACCAATGAAGGCGGGGATGCGCATCCCCGCCTTCACAACAGGATCGATTCCGGAAATAAAAAGTCAACGTAATTTTTCAACCGACGAAATAGTTTGACAAGAAATATGACGAATGGTATTTTCCATCGTATCCGACCGTTCGTCGGGGTTGGCAGACTCCCTCCCCCTTGACGGGGGAGGGCTGGGGTGGGGGTGAGAAAAGTTAATGTCAGAGTCTATTCTAATCACCCTCCCCTAACCCCTCCCATCGAGGGAGGGGAATAATAAAATTCGCTTAGCTCAACTAAATGGCATATGGCGGCAACACAAAGGGCATCGGGGAAAGAGCTGTTCGGATGGGCGATGTTTGATTTTGCGAACTCGTCCTATACCACCGTTATCATCACCGTGGTCTTCTGCGTCATCTTCCCGAAAATTATCGTGGGTGATTCGCCGGAATACCGCCGGGGAAACCTTCTCTGGAGCGTCTCGCTTTCGATCAGCTATCTTATCGTGCTCCTCTCGGCCCCTCTCTTCGGCGCCATCATGGACTACACCGGGTCCAAGAAGAGATTCCTGTTCGGGAGCTATCTGCTTACGGTATTCGCCACCGCGGCCCTTTTTTTCGTGACGCCCGGAGACATCGTCCTCGGAATGGCCGTGATCGTGCTGTCGAACATCGGCTTCTCGTACAGCGAGGCCTTCGTCTCCAGCTTTCTTCCAGAGCTCGGCCCGCCGGAGGACCTGGGCAGGATATCCGGGTACGCATGGGGCCTCGGTTATTTCGGCGGCCTTTTTTCAACAGCTATCGTCATGTTCGGGCTGGCCGCCGGCGTCGTGACCCTGGAGAATTTTCATAATCTGCGGCTGGTAGGGCCGGTCACCGGGGCTTTCTTCCTGGTGGCGGCGCTCCCCACGTTTCTCTGGGTGAGGGAGCGAGGCGCTCCGCGCCCCCTTCCCCGGGGAGAGAATTATCTCACCGTCGGCTTCAATAGGATGGCAAAGACATTCAGGGAGATCAGGGAATACCGGGACCTCGCCGTCCTCCTCGCGTCGTTCTTTTTCGCCTACGCCGGCCTGTCGATCGTGATCGCCTTCGCCTTTATCTACGGCGATCAGGTAGTCAAATGGTCCGGCACGACCCAGATATTCATGTTCGTCATCACGCAGTTCACCGCCGCAGCCGGCGCCTTTCTCTTCGGCGTCATACAGGACCGGTGGGGCACCAAGCGGACCTTCATCCTGACGCTGGCGCTCTGGGTTATTGCAGTCACCCTGATCTACGGAGTCGGCGGCGTAACAGGGTTCCTGAACGGACTGATCGGCGCCTCTCTGAAGGAGGAGCAGACGTTCCTGGTCATTGGATCGATCGCGGGACTCGGCCTCGGATCCACCCAGTCTGCCTGCCGCGCCATGGTGGGCCTTTTCTCTCCGGGAACCAAGTCAGGGGAGTTCTTCGGGCTCTGGAGCCTTGCCGGCAGGCTTTCCTCCGTCTTCGGGCTCATGGGGCTCGGTCTTTTGCAGACGGTACTGGGACTCCGCAATGCGATCCTGATATGTTCGCTCTTCTTTCTGATCTCCATCTTCATCGTTTTTTTTGTGGATGAGAAGAGGGGAATCGCCGCGGCCACAAGGCACGAAGGGGATTAAACGGTCGCTTGTTCAATTAAAAGGGTGGAATATTTTTTCCATGGACCGGCTGACAATGCCGACCGCCTGCCGCCGGGGGAGCAGCCTTCCCATTATCGCATACATAAGCCGGTTCATTCCTCCGGCTATCCGGCTGGGATGTTTTCCCAGGGCCTCCAAAGCCTCGGCAACCGTTTCCATAACCCCCATCACCGTGACGAGCCGGCCCGGTTCCGGGTTATGCTGTTCGAACCCCGGGGTTTTCGTGCACCCGGGCATAAATCCGAGGACGTCAATACCCTGTTTTCCGAGCTCATACCAGAGGCTTTCTCCCAGTATCAGGTTATAGGCTTTGGTGCCGGCGTAGTTTGCCACGTAAGCCGTCCCGTTCATCGCCGATGCCGATGACAGCAATATTATGCCGCCCCGTTTTCTTTCCGCCATATGCTTGCCGTAATGCCGGGTCAGAATCAGGGCGGCGCGCGCATTGACATAAAACTGGCGCAATAATTCCTCTTCGCTCTGCTCGAGAAAGGGCCGCACCGTGGATATCGCCGCGTTGCAGACCAGCATGCCGATTTCCCGGCTTTTGGTAACCGGTATGAGGACGTCCAAGAAATCCTCCCGTGCCAGGTCCAGCGCAACGGTGCGCGCCGCAACGCCGTATGTGCGCTCAATGAGGTCTTTCTGCTCGGTTAACAGCCGTTTGTTAGTCGCAACGAGAATGACGTTGAGGCCTTGCTTGGCGAATTGCCGTGCGAATTCAGCGCCGATTCCGCGCGAGGCGCCGGTTACCAGGGCCCAGGGCCCGTATTTTGTAATGAATGATTCCATTAAAAATTGAATCCCATTCCCGCATGCCAGAAAAGGCCCTTTTTCAGATTCAAGCCGAACACATAGCCGTTTGATTTATAACCGATACGGAAATAGGCCCTGAAGAATTCATTCGCCTTGACGGTGATATCCCCATAGGCTGCGGCGCCGAATATTCTTTTGATCCCCCGGGCTCTATATCCGTATGCCAAATCCATCTCCGTGAGCTGCCCGATCTGCATAGCCGGGTTCACTGATATATACCGGGGGTACAGGTTCCAGTACACTACCTCTATAAAATAGGTGCTCAGGTGATTCATCACGCGGGGCTGGCTGAACAGGTCCAGGCCGGCTCCAAGCTCCACAAATCTTCCCACGCTCATCCGGTACAGACGCGCCCCCCCGCCCCACGTCTGCCTGAGCGATGTGCTGCCGATTCTGGCATATGCCAGCAGAACGGCGGAGCGGTTCGGCAGCTTGAAAAAGAGGTCGCCGTAGCATTCAGGCCCGTTCGGGGTATAGGCTACCCGGGCTGAAGGCATGAACGCCGCTCCTTCCGCCAGGGGTATCATGAATGCGTCCATGTATCTCTTGCCGGTTACCAGGTTATAGAACAGGGCGCCGGTGGCAAGGTAGAGGAAGGGGTCTGCAAGCGCGATATAGGACCACCGCTTCAGCTCATCGAGCTTCAGGCGGTAGGTGTGGGGCAATACCCTGCCATACTTATTGTTGATCAGGATCAGGTACTCTTCGTAGTCGCCGTCGGCTGTCATCCGGAGGCCGCTCGGATGGCCGGTGGAGCGGTTAATGTATAACAGCTCGTCGAATTTCGCGTTCAGGTACAACAAGATATCAAAGGGATAAATGACGCCGGTTGATACAAACCGGAGGTCCATCTCATGCGCCATGACCGTGTTAGCCTCCGACCCGGCAGCGGTAATAAGAATGTTGTGATCTATGGATTGAGGGACCGTGCCCCAGGTTGCGCCTCCCCCCCGCCCCCAGGGCAGGGGAACGCCGATGGTAATTCTGTCGATGTACTGTCCAGCCTCATGAATTCGGACCGTATGTCCCGCATATTCATGGTTGAATACTTTCATGAAGTACGCGAAGGGAAAGTCAAGCGCACCCAGCTTGACCAGCATGATGAGGCTCGTCCATCCTACGCCGATTTTATCGTACAACAGATTTACCGGATAGTTCGACAGCCGCTCGATCGCCGAATAGCCCGACTCAAAACTAACCACGCTCGGGATCGTTCCTGCCGGAACAGTCACGAATTCCGTAATCGTCGTGGGCCGGTATAATAAATTATACAGCGCGTTGTTGAAAAGAAAGGGATATTCGCGCTTGGGGTATTTATCGAACCCGATGGGCGGAGCATTCAGGGCATCCGGATTATCCTGGGCTTTGGCGGCAATGCCGGTTAAAACCGCAATTAACGCTACGATGACAACTTGTTTCTTCATTTTTTTAAACCCCCATGAACCATGCTTTACCCTCAGCCATCTCCCTTCTCACCCTGCCTTGACCCAGAAGGTATTGAAGATGGGCCAGGGCCTCGCCTGCGGCGAACCATTGCTGCGGCAGGGGGAACATCTCCCAGGAGTCGCAGTCGATGTCCCAGGTCATTCGGGAAGCGACCTGATAAGCGGTAAGTCTCTGTTTACCTAAAATAGACAGTATCTCTTCGGTCCTTAACGCGTGGTGCTTTTTAAGCTCCGCTATACGGCGCCGGTGATCGGTGAAGGGCTCGCGGTGTCCGGGCAGCACCAGCGAAATGTCGTATTCATGGATTTTATCCAGGCTTTTAAGGTAATCCCGCAGCGGGTCGCCTCCCTCGGTCCAGAGTGAAATGTTCGGCGTGATGCTTTCGAGAATATGGTCTCCGGAGAAGAAGATTTTCCGGGCAGGCTCGTAAAGGCACAGGTGGCCCTGGGTATGGCCGGGGGTTTCGATGCACAAAAAGGAGTATTCCCCGATTTCGATCCTGTCCCCTTCCCTGAGAAGAGTCAGGTTGACCGGACGCGGTGCGTAATACATGCGTCCGGGATGCCTGCTGACGGCGGCCTGTATGTCGGACTTCGGAAATCCGTTGATTCCGGCGTTTTCGATCATTTTGTCCCAGAAGCCGGAATCGCGGATGAGCTCTGCATCAGGGTAATTAAAGTAAACTTTTGATGAGTCTTTTGCGAGCCCTGACACGAGGCCCAGGTGGTCGGCATGGAGGTGCGTTATAAAAAAATCGGTCCTGTTTAAATCCACCTGCAGGGTTTGCAGGTAGGCTTCCATCGCTTCCCTGCACTCGGGACGGTTCATGCCGGTATCGATTATGAGAAATGCGCCGTTTCCCTTGATTATGTACGAGTTTATCGCTTTCAAGGGGTTTCCCGGGAGCGGAATTTCTTCCCGGTATATATTCGGAAAAATCTCTTCAGGCATGATTCAGGCCTTTATTCACGGGCGCGGGTTTCACCATGAAGGCGAGGATGCGCATCCTC
>Ga0154758_175_pt1 | contig 29786 bp, 27 predicted proteins | sample Rifle2008BG16ft_FD_105766 | JGI IMG/M metagenome (GOLD analysis project Ga0154758, IMG submission 105766) | Spirochaetes bacterium RBG_16_49_21
AATTAACTCTGAAAAAATTCCATAAAAATTTGACTTTCTCATAGCGGGATTTAGGGGGCCGGGAGGCTTGTTTCAAAGACGTGAGTAACGGGTAAGAGGGGGATAGAAACTTTTTTCAATCGCCCATTAATTTTGCTAAACTTTTCCCCATACACGGCCGAATATATAAATAATCATTTTACACTCTTTCGGTCTTCCTTTGATACAAAAGGGCAGTTATTGAAGAAAGACCTAATGAGACAAATGGGATAGAAACCCTATCCCATTTTTTATTGCAGCGCGTAAAAATTATCACTCCATCACCCTGATCGTCTCGGTGATAGTGTAAATCTTTTCAATGTATTCGCGCGCCGGCCTGTCCCAATAATATACCGACCTTCGGGCGTTTTCCCTGGCCCGGTAAATCATCACCTCCTCGTTCCGGATGAAAAACTGCCGGGCCCGGTCCATGCAGTCGTAAAACGCCCATGAATTATAATCGGAAAAGAGAAATCCGTTCCCCTCGATGTTGTCCCCCAGAACCCTGATGGGGAACACCGTGTCCCGAAGCCCGCCGGTGGCGCGGGAGACCACGATATTCCCGGCAGCCAGCGCCTCGAGCTGGGATATTCCCCCCGGCTCCTGCATCGACGGCATGAGGAAGATATCCGACGAAAGGAGCGGCACGGAGATATCCTGGAATCCGAAGGACACATGCACCGCGTCCGGATAGTATTGGCCGAGCAGATACAGCCCGTGGGCGATCTCCTCGCCCCTGCGGTCCCCGGACGACACCGCACCGCCGATGATCCCTTGATACCCAAGGTTTTTGAATACCCCCTCTGATGCCTCGAGAAGAAGCTGAAATCCCTTTTGCTCCGAGATACGATGAATGAACGCGAATACGATGATATCCGGATCCACCGTAAGTCCCCTGCTCATTTGCAGAATGAGCTTGTTGAGCATCCGCGTGAGGATTTCGCGCCGCACCGGGTCCTGCACCGATTCAACGGCGTTCGGCCCCTTGAGTATCTCCGGGTACCGCGATCCGATCTTCTCCTCAATCCCGGCGTCCGCCTTTACGAGCTCCACAAGCCCGGGATAATAGCGCGATATGAACTTCGAGCCATTGAACTTTTTGATGATAGCGGTCCTGAAATCCCTGCCGATCGCGTTGCTTATGCCGATGACGTTGCGTAAAATCTTTTCAAGCCCGTCGCAGGCGTATTCTATCTGCTTCGCATAAGACGGGCTCACGGTAATGTTCCGGTCCGCGAACCTGATCCCGGCAGCCATGCAGTTGATCCGCTCGGGAAAGACCGGGTCGCAGAACTCGCCGGCCACCCAGGAGGGAAGATTGAACAGGTTGAAGAGATCAAAGCCGTTTTCCCGGCGGTTGTACGCGTCAAAATATTGCCACCCGCCGTTGTGGATGATGTGCAGAAAGGTATTTCTGCGGAAATTCGGATTGTTCAGGTAGTAATGATCGCACTTCACGATGCCGTTGAATATGCCCGCGTACGCGTCGTTCGTGAAGGTGTAGCTCGGATTCAGGTTAAACGTGACGATAACCTCCCCACAGGCCCGCGAAAACGCAACCCGGCGCCGGATCTTTTCCACTGCCGTATATCCCCAATACAGGCCGTCGAAAAACTCGTAGTGGTCGAGCAGGTAATAGTGGATTCCCTCGACCTCGGCATGATGGACTCCCACCTCGTATTCGTCTCCCATGATCTTGAAGCGGACGTTCGTGCCGGTATAGGCAAGATTGTATTTCTTCGCCGCATCCTCCATCTTTTTCACCGCCGGGTCGTCGCCGTGCTTATAATATCCGGAGATCACGTACACCTTCTCCCCCAGCTTGACGAGCTCCCGCGGAAGCTCGTATACCACATTGGCGAGTCCGCCGCTCTTTGAAAAGGGCTCGGCCTCGGCGGACATGAACACGAGCGCGCCGCGGCGGTTATGCTCAATGAGCGACGCGCCCAGGGCCGCAAGGATCTCATCGCTTTCGGCGGACATGCGGCGGGCGTATCCAATGGCCTCGGACGGTTCAAGAATCCGGTTTCGGACCAGGTAAAAGGCGGCCCGCTTAAGCCCCAACTCCAGGAACGACCGGTGCTCCTTCCAGAATTCCGGAACCAGATGCTCCGTGATGAACGCAACCGCGCTCCCGTACGCTCCGCAACTTTTCATAATCTCGGAATATGAAAAATTTTTATGGATATCCTGCGTGTTGGACATGCCGCAGAGGCGGAAAAAAGAATCGCGGATGAATTCATTGTAGTGTTCGGACAGATCCGCGGGCTCGAGCTTGAGAAGCTTTACCCGCTCGGTAAATGATACGACCGTGTTGATGCGGCTGATGGTGAGCTCGCTGCCGGTATAGTAGCTGAAAAGGCCGGTCAGGTTCGAATACATGGGGTCGGAGAGCTGGTAATAGCTTTCCCGGGGCAGGGGAAGGACCGGATTGTCAAACTGTATGGATGCGTTCTGGTTTGAATCCGCAAAGTTAAAAGAGCCGATCCATATGCCGGTGCCGACGAATTTGACCGCGGCAGCCACCATAGTGTTGTTCGCCCATACCAGGAAGCCCCTGCCCTGCTCTTCGCGGTGGAATTTATACCACTCCGCGTAAAAGGCCAGAAGGCTCCGGTGCGCCGCATACTCGAACTGGTTCCAGTTGACGTAGATGTTGTCGAGAAAGACCTTCCATCCCTCTCCCTCGGCGCTCCCCTCGTAGTCCATGATCGCGCCGCTCATGAAGCAGGTGAGGCCGACCGCGGCGCGGAGTCCCCTGAGGCCGAAGGTGTTGAGCGCGCGGCGCTCGTCGTGGTTTCCCAGAATGCCGAGCATCTCCGTGCCCTCCGGAAGGGAGGACGGGAAATAGGTGTCGTACACATGGTATATCTCGCGCACATCGGTCTTCCCGTGGATGATGTTCTCGCATATTTTAAACAGGGACGAGTTGTACGGGACAAGCCCGGTACGGGTGAGGAACCGCTCGTGCCCCCAGTAGCACTCGGCTATGTTCAGAAAAAAATTCCTGTTCAGCTCCGTAAGCTTTTTCTGGATCCTGAGCATGATGAAATAGTGAATCGGAACCGCGATCAGATCGCGGCAGGCTGAGTCATAGTATCCCGTGGTGATGAAGTGGCCGTCCTCGCGGTCGTTGATGATGATCGTTCCCTCCACCATGTCGGCGGGCTCCCGCTTCCGCTCGTATACATAGGGGAAGTTGTTTTTCTTCATCATGATGGGAACGGCGTGGGCCGAATCAAAGCGGATCCCGTCGATGCCGAATTTCTCGACAAGCGTCGTGATCGAATCCGCCAGCCACTCCCATATCTCGAACTTCCGGTAGTTCAGGAGCTTGCCGTCGTTCCAGGAGCCGTAGCGCCCGTCGGTCGAGGCGCGGATCACGAGATTGCCGGAATCGTCGTAGGTCCTGACCGCATAGACGTCGGAAAGGTGCTCGCTCGACCGGTTGATGTGCGGAATGATGTCGACGACTATTCTGATGTCCATGGAGTGGGCTTTATTGACGAGCTCGAGGAACTCCTCCTCGCCGCCGAGCGAGGGCTCTATCTCGACAAGGCTCGTGGGGGAGAAGGGCGAGGGGGAAGTGGCGTAGGAGGTCCAGTCTCCCCGGTTGTCTCCCCGCTTCTGCACGCCCAGAAGGTAGAGCGCGGTGACGCGGTAATTCTTCTTGATATCCGCCAGGTGCGCGGTGATGTCGGAAAAGCGCCCGAGCCTGATCACCTCGCCGTATTCGTTGTAGACCAGGCCGGGGTGACCGTCACGGTCGTGCCAGTACGCCCGCGTGTGGCCGTGAATATCCGTGAATATCTCTAAAATTATTTCGCCCCTGATGTCCGGAATAACGTTGACCCTGCCGCTTGAGCCCGGCAGATTTATCCACCGCGAATACTTGCGTTTTTTCACGAACACGAGAAAGTCGTAATGCCCGTATTCGTCGAATCGGTACTCCCCCGAATACGTTTCGCCTCCCTCATGCACAAGGGGGATTTCCTGATAGTCGATATCCCTTTCCAGAAAAAGCCCGCCCGCGCCGCTTCCCCGGTACAGCCTCACGATATAGTCGGCGGGAGCGCCCGGAATCTCAAAGGCAAGCCGTAGTCTACGTCCGATGCTGACGTTGATGAAGCGGGTGGCAAGAGGCGCGTCGAATTCCTTGGGGCTGAATATGCGCTCCACAATTATGTTCGCCCGGTTCCTGATCTCATGGATATCATGCCCGGAGGCGGCCACGAGTATCCGCACGATCTCTCTTAGAGAGTAGAGGTCGTTTGACGCCTTGTAGCGCCGGGCAAGCCGCTCGAGCGAATTTATCGCCTCCAGGTTTCGCTGATAGTGAAAATTGAGCAGATCATGCGGCACCCGCGCATCCAGCTCGCGGAGATACCGCGCCCTGCTCGCGGCGCTGAATCTCTTGATCCGTTTCGCGGGCGCGATCTCCGGTATCTCTTCAACTTCAACGAGCTGCGAGTTTTGTATCACCTCGTCGACCAGAAAGTTCAGGGCGAAAGACACCTCGGGCGGGTACACGACCGCGTGGTGGTAGCCGGTCTGGATCGCGCGCTCTTCGATCATGAGGAGGAGCTTGAAGGCGTCGAAGAGCCCTCGCCCGCCCTTCTTCTGCTCCGCGGAAAGGGCGTCGAAGGTCTTGAGGCCCAGATATATGGTCGGGATCTCGGCCCAGGGAGGCCCCTGCCCCACATGGGATATCGCGGCGGTCTCCCGGGAGATATAGAAGATGGTGGGCACGCCGTGCTGCTCCTTGACGATCACGAAACGCCGGGTGACGATGCTGTCGAAGTCGCCTTCGGCAGCCGCCTGGTGCGTGAAAGCCATTGCCGCTATCAGCCGGCTGGACAGCCTGATGTCGTTTACGAGCCTCCCCTTTTCGGTCTCCTTCCCCTTGGAAACAGAATCAAAGGCCCTGTTCCGCATATCAATGAACCGCTCCCGGTACAGCTCGACCGGGTCGCCGGCCCTGATTCCGCGGACGGTATCCGGATTCAGATAAAACTCGAAGGAGCGCGACTCGTCGAACGCTTTGGCTATTTCCTGTTTTATGATCTTATCGGAGATTAAATGCTCGTCGCTGATACGGAAGCGGCACAGGGTGCTGGAGATTACTGGTTCCAATCGATACCTCTTACTTCATTTCCTTCCACATGCGGAGCGTCTGCCGGTAGAAATCGAAGGACGGCGCCGACGGCTCGGCCTTTTTGACCAGAACGTTCCGCGCCCACCGGCGCTCGGTGAATTCGCAGATATCCTTTATATTCCGTCCGGTGAGATTATCGCTTCTCTCCCCCAGGTGCGAGCACTCGTCTTCGGACAGATGCCGGGCGTAATTGGAAAATATGGCGGCCCGCTCCGCAGCGTTGGGCATGGGGAAATAGATGGTCTGGTCAAAGCGGCTGATCAACGCATGATCGAGATCGTCCTTGCGGTTGGTGGCCCCGATGGTGACGGTGCTGGCAGCGGCGTCGATGCCGTCGAGCCTCCGTAATAGCACGGACAGCACCCGGCGCGTCGCCTCGAACATCTGCTGGTCGCGCGACCCGGCCAGCGAATCGATCTCGTCGAGGAATATGATGGCGTCTCCCAGATCCTCGCACGCGTCGAAAATCTGGGACAGGTTCTGCGAAGACTGGCCGTACCATTTGGACATGATCGATTCTATGGGTACATATACCAGGGATATCTCGGATTCATTGGCGATGATGCGCGCGGCCGTGGTCTTGCCCACGCCGGGAGCGCCGTCAAAGAGGATGGCCCGGGGCCGGTTCGATTCAAAGACCTTCCGGGTCATCCGGGCGATGGAATCGTACAGCGCGGGATTCTTCAAGGGAAGGATGATCGATTCGCGGATCTTTCGCTTTACCTCGTCGTACCCGGCGATATAGTCCCAGTTCAAATTATTGTCGGGCGGAACGATTGTAGCGCCCAGGGCTTTAAGCCGTATCGCCGGATTCTGTCGCTCCGACGAATTGGCCCGCTTGTACAGCTCGATGACGAGATTGACCTCCTCCTGGGTGAGGCTCCCCTTTTTGGATATCTCAACCCGCGATGACGACGACAGCCCGAAAAACTCGACCTTGAAATTATCCAATACGTTTTCGGTCTTGAACATGTTTGCGTTCAGCGCCTGGAACGCATAATAGCCGCTGTCGAAGCCGTGCACCCGTACATGGGCTATATGCTGTTTAATGAGAAGAAGAAAATCAACGAGCATTTTGTCGGTTATCGGCTGGGAGGAAAACGCGATGCGCGTGGTCCCTTTTTCAAAAGAGATATGCGGCTGCACGGATTCGGCCGGGGCCGCCTTTTCAAAAAATGTGAAGAGCTCCTTCTCGATCTGCTCCTTCATCCGGTCATAGGATATGGCGCTCTTTTCCTCTCCCGCGGTCTTCGTGTCTGCGCTTCTCATCCGGCGTTCCTCATCCGCTCCGAATCCATGACGCAGGTGGAGGCGATTCCTCCGCGGATATTGTATATCGATTTTACCATCAGCTGACGGGGCTTTAAACAAACGTAAAGATCGTTGTAGATCCTGTTGGTGGCCGCCTCCTGGTATATCCCCACGTTCCTGAATGATATGAGATAGTACTTGAGCGATTTTAATTCAACGATCTTGTTCCCGGGAATGTAGACGATCACGATTGTACCGATATCCGGGAGTCCTGAAAAGGGGCACACCGCGCTGAATTCCCCGGTCTCATAGGTGATCTCCTGAGGATTACCGTCATAGTCGATCGTTTCCAGGAAGTCGGCGCGTATACGCTCTTCGCTTTCAAATTCGAACATTTTGCCTTCGGCAACGGGCATTATAATCACCTCTCGGTCTCTCGCCTTACATTAAATAAAAGTGCAGCACGGCTGCATTAAAAATCAAGGAAAAAATATATACATCGTTGTTGGAGATGGAATATCGAGGTATTGCGAATTACCGATTTCTCATGCCAAAAAGAAAACGCAGAATTCTCACCCTTCTAAGCAATGCCTCGTAAATCAGTAAAGTTATTATAAATGAAGCAATACAGATGAGAACAAACTTTGTTATCATTGTCAGGTCTAATTGTACCACATAAAATCCAATAGCAATAATAACAGTCTGGTGCAATATATAAAATGGAAGAGCTGCCTCGTTTGCATACTTTTGAAAGCTGTTAGTAAAATTAAAATATCTTTTCGAAAATCCCATAAATGCTAACAACCAGCACCACGTTGTGAAACCTCCGAGGCCCAGTAATGCGACATTCGCAATATTATACCCCCACTGTGGTAAATTGTTTGTGGCCAACAAAAGAAGCGGGGGCAGCGAGCACATGCATGCGATCAACAATGAAATATTCCTGTTTCTTTCAATGACATTCTGAAATCTATCGCTGAAAAAGAGCACCCCGCCATATATAAAAACCGTTATGTAATAAGAAAAATTCGCCCAATCGTTAACGAGGTTCTGATACCCGCGCCATTCTGTTCTCAGCGTCATCTGAATAATGACAAGAGGAACACAGAGAAGATATATTCTAATGCGATGTCCGAAAAAGTTTGCAGCTTTATTGATGAATGATTTTCCTTTTTCCGATCTAAAGAAAATAAAAAGCGGTAACACGAGCATTGAAAACACAAAAAGATAAATGAGAAACCATAGATGATGCCAGCTGATATTCCCTTTTGGATAAACGCCGCTAAAAGCATGCGGTAGAAATTCGAGGTAAGACCCTGAAAACTGCATTTTTTGGATCCTCTCGAAATAAACCTGAGGAGGAACAATGAGCAACATGCCGGAAATGAGAGGTACGATAAGCCGCAAAAATCTCTCTTTTGAGTACCGCTTTGCCGACCGATAATGCAATGCAAACCAGGTGCTTGAACCGGCAATCAGGAAAAACAGCGGCATGTGCCATATATGCACAAAACTGATAAAAACCGTCGTTCCTAGGCTTTTAACATCCGTGATGTGCCAACCGCGCAGATTAAATATCATCGCCGTATGAAAAGGAAACAGCATGATCACGGCAAATATACGCAGCCAGTCAAGGTAATATTTTATTTCTGGCCGGTTTGATTGATTCATTATTTTTATCTCATGGTCATTATCCAGCATTATGCTATTTTGCCCGGCAATCGCGAAATTCGGAATCACAAATCAAGGAAGATAATCCAGATCACTCAAGTCTTTGTATCGAGCCGCCGCCTTCTTGTTTTTCTTTAGATTTTCTTTATCGATTATCTTGATCGTGAGATCGCCGTCTTTGTATTCGATTCTTTTTTCGTAACATTCTTGGAAGCCGACCCCTGAGACGGCCATCATGATTTCAATTCTAAGGGGCGGCAGTCCCATCCGGATTATCTTATGCTCGTCTTTTAAAAAAACGTCGGGACTCAGGTCCGGCACGTCGAATCCGAACTCCTTAACCACCGCATTCATTCTGGCCGCGTTTTCAGGATTAGCGGCGATGAAGATATCCATGTCGGCAGTAGCGCGCGGATATCCGTGAAAGGCGACCGCGTATCCGCCGATCAGCAGATATTCAACGCCATGCGTATCAAGCAATCTCAAAAAATCTTTGAATACTTCGGGGATATGAAGTGCCATAGTTGATCTGTCGCATGAATTCCACGGCATTAAGACGTTCCTCGGGGCTTCTGGATTGCCAGTATTCAATCTCCCCGGCAATATCAAAGCCTTCGGAAACGGAAAAGGCCGTGGTATCGAATTTTATATCGTCGATTCCCATTACCGTCGAAGAAGGAATGTTCGGGCTCAACGGATTTGCCGTCAGTTTTAACGTGGCGGGATGCACAACGAGGTCCATATCTTCAATAGGTATTGCCCCGAGCAGCACGGTATCGCCCAGAACCAGGGCGCCGGTAAAACAGCTCCGATTATCGAATTGAAGCTTGACCGGTCCCACATACGGACATACGACGCGTTTTCCATCCGCTATCATAACTTCTCTTTTTTCCAGCTCGCTTAGTTGCAACTGGATCGCGATATGCTCAGGAATGCAGAGATGAAGGGCGCCGGTATCAACCAGGGACCTGGCTTCAATCGGCTCAAGTCCCTGCTTGACAGGATTGGATATTGTTATTGAGGCATATATTAAGCCCATAGATTGGACCTTATTGTTGGATTTTAATTTTCTGGATATATCTTAATATAAATTCACTTATACGTCAATCAAAAGACGACGGACTGATCCGGTGAGACCGTAAAAGGCGCATTGCAGTCCGGACACCGGTAGGCGCCGCTTTTCTTGACGCGGACGAGGGATTTGCACTGTGCGCATTCGATGACCAAGGTCCCGAAATCAGGGCGGCCGCTTTCGCCGCGCTTCGGCTCTATCCGCCGGTTGACAATCCTGAATTCAGCGCAGCAGTGCGGGCAGAGATACGCGGCATCGTTGAAAACGCGCACCGGCGACCCGCACTGGGTGCATTCCACGACCGTGCCGCCGTGCGTATCGCGCTCCTCAAATAAAGGCCCGCTTCCAACCGGAGGCTGGTCGGCGGCTGCCGGCGCGCGGACGGTTCCGGCTTCCTCCCGACCGCCGGTCTTCTGCATGCCCAACCGCCTCTCCGCATCCCGAAGGGCCTCGGCCCGGGAAGGAGCCATATGCAGATACTTATCGAATTCCAGCACGCCGAACAGGGTCCGCATCTCGTCTGACAGATTGAAGATCATGAAAAATCCGTTTGTTTCGGATATCCGCTTCTCAAGAAACAATAAAAGCCCGATTCCCTCCGAGCTCGCATACGTCATGTTTGTTGCATCGAAAAGTATAAAAAGGATGTTTTTACTCAGGAGCTTATCAATGTAGGCCTCAAAATCGGGACTGGTGAAGCTGTCAAGGGAGCCGTCCATCTCTACGACTGCGCCCCTTCCGTCCAGTATATCAGCGTGACTAAGCACCACGACGACTACTCCTTATCCGCAACCGGTATCGCGTCCTTAATCTCCCGGTCACTCAGGTCGTACAACTCATCTGAGGCAAACTCGGGATCATGAATTTCACCCCCCGGATGCTTTGCATATTCTGCCGAATAATATCCCAATGCCTTTTTTTGAATGCTTCGATATCTGACGAGCACCACCAGGGAGACCGCCAATGAAACAAAAAAAGCGACCCCGAGCGAAGCGATAAGAACGCGCATGCTGCTTTCGATCTGCGCCTTGATGAAGGAATAAATCCTTTCCTTGCTGATGATAAAGCTCACCGTGCCCACGGGCTTTTTCTTTATAAATACGGCCCTGCTTGCCAGCCAGCCGGTGACGTCGATCTTCGGGTATATGAAACGCTTAAGCAAGACCAGCGTGATTGCAGTAAAAGGAACCGGCTTTGAGACGACATGGTAATCGGTGAACAGGGCATCCCTGCTCTTTCGGTATACCGGTCTCAAGATCAAATCAAGGTTGTAGTAAAACTCATCATTCGCGATATTACCCTTCAATCTCTTCGCTGTTTTGGGGTCCGAATGGGCGATTATCGTTCCATTTTTCAGGACGAAAAAGGCTTCATCCATGATCCGCTCATCGACCTTCTCATGGAACAGGGCATTGAGGCGTGATATCTTCTTGGTGCGGTAGCTGAGCTCCGCGATATCGGCGAACGCCGACGCAAGGGGCACTGAATACGACCGGGTGCTGGATTCTATTTCCTTTATAGTGTTCCTTCCGGTATAAAAAAAATACGCAAGCGTGGCTCCGGCTGCGATAAGCGATTCAATGACAAGGAGCATGAAAAAAATCCCGGCAGGGAAACGCTTCAATCTTATTTTTTTCCGGCGAGATGAAAGGGTCGAACCCATCATCATAGATGACGAATCATTCATGTTTGACGCTCTTCTCAAAATAATTACACTACCCTACCCCCTAACAATATCGGAGGAGGGATGAGTAATTTCAACAAAAAAAGGAGCAAAAAATGATTGTCAAGCATATGCCTCTCGGCAGAATCAAACCGGTGATATCATAAGATAAAGACTTTTGTCTTTCGCAAGCCGGCTGCAATTATTATGCCCGATATAACGGAACATCGTGAGCTCCTGGAGGTATGGGACTGGGAAAGCGGATTCCCTACCGGCGCACCCATAGACCGGGAGCTGGCTCACCGCGAAGGCACGCCGCATGAATCTGTCCACCTCTGGATATTGAGAGAAGTAAACGGGAACCGGGAAATTCTCTTTCAGCACCGGGCCGGCCATAAGGTAATCTATCCCGACCGTCTCGATATAACCGTAGCCGGCCATGCGCCGTACGGATTCTGCGGCAACAAGATACTGAAAGAGGCGGACGAGGAAATCGGGATCAAGCCGTATGAATCGGCCCTCATAGACCTGGGATGGTATCGGTACGAGGAAATAAACGAGCGCTTTCGCCAAAGAGAATTCCAGCATGTTTTCATCACCGAAGACGCACAAGACCTCGACCGGTATCGCTTCAAGGACAAGGAGGTTGCCGGCATTTATGCGGTATCTATCAACGACCTGAAAAACATCCTCATCCGCGATATCGTGATCGACGTGCACGGCTTCAACGGCCGGGAGCGTGTCCGCAAAACCATTACCAGAAGGGACTTCCACCCACAGCTCTTCGACCGCTCCATGGAAACATACATGCACGTCATACTTCAAGCAGCTGATGAGCTGTTTGGCAAAGGTACCGTAACCTCAAAAATGCCAGATTTATAAATTATGAAAGAAATATCCTTTCAGGAATCGCTTGCAATAGAAAACTCGATCTACATCGACGTCCGCTCTCCTCATGAGTTCGAGGAGGATCACGTTGCCGGCTCTTTGAATATACCCTTGTTCGACAACGGCGAGAGGAGGGAAATAGGCGCCATTTACCGCATGGCCGGAAGGTACGATGCGATTGTGCGCGGCACGGAGATCGTGGGCGAAAAGCTCAGGGATATAATGCACGCCCTCCTCGAACACAAGGATAAAAGCATTCTGGTGCAGTGCGCGCGGGGAGGGATGCGCTCCGGCTCCCTTGTCTCCCTGCTCGATTCCCTGGGCTTGTCCGTGTATAAAATAAAAAACGGGTACAAGGGATACCGAAGATTCGTCATCGATTCACTGGAGTCATTGGAGCTGAAAGCGCCGCTCTTTGTGCTCCAAGGGCTCACCGGATCAGGTAAAACCGAGATCATCAGGCGGATACCCCAGGGGATCGATCTGGAGGATATGGCCGGGCACCGGAGCTCGGTTTTCGGCGGGATCGGCACCATCCGGAAAACGCAGAAGCGCTTCGAGAGCCTGCTCTTCGACCGTATGCGCAGACTCGAGGGCGCCCCCTATATCCTCATCGAAGGGGAATCACGCAAGATCGGCAACCTTCACATCCCGGATTCATTATACAGTCTCATGAAGAAATCGCCCGTCATTTACATCGACACCCCCATGGAGCGGAGGATTGAGATCATATATAACGAATACCATGCGTATTGCGATGATACAAACATTCCCGCAATCGTTAAAAGCTTGAAGGCAAAACTCGGGCAGAAAAACACCGATGATCTGGTCAGCCTTTATACACAAGGGAATATCAGGGAATTCGTACGGGAAATGCTCGGAAAATATTATGATCCCCTGTATCAACATTCCCTGGCAAGAAAGGCTTATTGCGCGGTCATACGGAATTCGAATACCGGCGATACGGTTGAAGAGGTGAAACGATGCATCAATGACCATATGAAAAAAAATATTATCTTAATTGACAATTAGCCGTCACAAAATGTAATAAACTCACTTTCAGGCTTTTTTCCATGGTCTTCCCGACCGGGAGGCTTTTGAGACAACCTCCGGCGATGACATAATTTAATAGGCAACTATTTTAATACAGGAGACTTCATCATGAAAAGCACAGCGTTGATCATCGTGTTTTCCCTGCTTCTGGTCGGATGCAGCGGCACCCAGTATCGGGATGCTTCAAAAGATAAGGGATCGATGGAATGGGGACCGCGGGAGATAAAAACGACCGTGAACAAAATGGTCGGCTCCCTGTACCGGTACTTGAAGAGCGACTGGAGCCAGCCGGCTTTGATAAAAATCCAGAGGATAAAAAACGACACGGCCGAACATATCGACACCAAGATGCTCGCCGACGAGATCGCGACAAGCCTGATCCAGATGAGGATACAGTTCGTCGACGACGCCTACAGCAAGGAGGCGATTCAGGAGATGGAGAGGGGGATGACCGGCCTCGTGGACCCGGACAGCGCGATACCGGCGGGCAACCTGAAATCGCCGAACTTCTTTCTTTTCGGCTCCATTAATGAGAACGTGAGATACACGGGCGGCAAAAAGCTCCAATACCTTGTCGTGACCATTGCCATGAAGGAGCTGAAGACCGGGCTTCTGAAATGGATAGAGCGCCAGGAGTTTCTGAAAGCGACATCGACTGACAGGATATCCTTTTAAGTGAAGAGGAGGCTATCATGAAGATCGCGAAATCATTCATCGCAGCCGCGTGCCTGGCTGCGATGATGTCCTGCGCAAAAGACTACCGGCAGTTCATAAGCGCCCCGGAGGAAAAATTTTACCGCGGACAGCAGCTCGAGGCTGCCCGGATGCTCCTCCCCAACATCAATCAGGCGGGCAAGGACCAGCTCCTGTTCATGATGGAGGCGGGATACGCCCTGCATATCGCTGAAAAATACGAGGACAGCAACAAGGTTTTTCTGAGAGCGGCGCAGATCGCCCAGGTCAAGCCGATCAGCATATCGCAGGAGGTCGGCGCCCTCCTCACGGACCAGACCGCCACGAACTACCGGGGAGAGGATTTTGAAAAGGTGCTCATCCACATGTACCTGGGCATAAACTACCTCATGCTCAGGAGCTTCGAAGACGCCGCCGTTGAATTCAAAGCGGTCAATAACGAGCTGCAGAAAATCAAGGCCGAAAACGGCGAGTCGCGGTATAAGCAGAACATCATGGCAAAATACCTCGCCGCCATATCCCATGAGCTGCGCGCTGATGTGAACGCCAGCGAAGAGGACCGCGAGTACGCCGCCGTGGAGTACCGCCAGATCCTGCAGCTCAAGCCGGAGCTCTCAATGACGAAAAACGACCTCACATACCTCCAGTCCCCGAAAAACAGCCAGTCCGGGGAATTGGTGATCATATTCCAGTCGGGCCGGACTCCTGTCAAGGTTTCCCGGGGGAAGCTTCTTGATGATTCCGGTATGAAGGCGTCTGTGGCCGTGGCCATAAGCATGCGGAACCTCGCTGCGGGCGTGACCGCGGCAGCCGTCATGGCAAGCCTTGCAGCCGCCGAAAATCCGATCCCGCGATTCAAGATCCAGTCAAATAAAACCAAGTTTGTGAAGGTTACGGTTCTCAGCCAGCAGGTCGCGACCGAGATGCTTGAGAACATTGAATATACCGCAATGAAAAACCTGGAAGACGACTACGGCAGGCTGCGCGCCAAGGTCGCGGCTTCTATAGTGACCAAGACGATCGTATCGATTGCCGCAGGGATCGTCGCTCAGGAAGTCACGCGGAAGCTGTCCGGCGGGAACAAGCTCCTTTCTTTGGGCGCGGGTCTTTTGGTGGGAGCGGGTACCGGCGCGGCCCTCTTTGCCACTATGCGCCCCGACCTCCGGTGCTGGCATTTCCTTCCCGCCACCCTTCAGCTTGCCAGGATGCGCCTCATGCCGGGAAAATACACCGCCAAAGTCCAGTATATCGGATTCAACGGTGCGGTGCTGGATACGAAATATTTAAATTTAGAGATCAGAAAAAAGGACAAGTATTTCATGAATTTGCGGACGCTCGAATAGCGGGCGGGCATCGATCGCCATGGCTGCCGACTTTGACCATACAAGAGGAGAAACCTTATCGCCTCATGCTTCCGAGTACGGTATCTTTGAGACGCTCAGATATCCGGTCTCAATAATCGGCAAAGACGGCCTTATCATCTACGGAAACAAGGCATACCACGATTTTTTTCACGACGGCAACAAAGACATACGGCTTGACTGGGAGCACCCGTTTTTCCCGGAATACCGGAAACGGATCGCCCAGTCGTATCTTGCCGCATTGCACGGAGTTGAGAAGCACTGTTTCGCCATCGTGAATTCCCAGAGCCGCAGCCATGTTCCGGTGGAAATCTATCTTTTCCCGATGTTCCGGGAAGAGGCGGTGAGTTCGATCCTTGCGCTCATGATCATCGTCGAAGACCGGCTCCTCTCCTTCGACCAGTCAACGCTCTCGATCATATCCGAAGAGAACGTCCAGTACGACAATCTCCATCTGGAATTCTCGCCGATGCCGATTATCCGCCTGAACGAAGATCTTAAAATCATCAAATGCAGCCTCTCGCTTCAGGGGTTCCTCGGATACAGCGCCGAAGAGATTTTCGACGGTAAAACCGTGAGCTTTGAAACGATGTTCGCGCCGGATACTGAAAAAGTTAAGAAGGCGATAAACAGCCTCTTATCCGGCGGATACACCTTCCACCGGATCGGCGAGGCGCGGATATCCGCCCGCGACAACAAGAAAAAAATCGTCAACCTCACCATGTATCCGATCATTCATGACCAGGAGATCACCGCGATCGAGATCATCCTGGAGGATATAACAAAAATCAAGGAGCTGATGGAAAGGATCAACGCCGCAAACCTGATCCGTCTGTTTACGGATATAACCAAGGGATTTCTTCATACCCTCAACAATACCATCAGTGTCATACTGAGCAAGACGCAGCTCCTGCTCCAGATCACGGAAAAGGAGACGGTGACCGAAGGGATTCAGATGGTGGAGGAATCCGCCCTCGATATCGCGCGCCAGGTAAGGCGGATCCAGAACTTCATAGGGAGCGCGCAGGATCTGAAAGAAGAAACAACCGAGCCGCTCGTTGATATTATTGAGGACGCCATTGAATTTTCCAAGATGCAGTTCAAGGTATCCAATATCGACAACCGGAAAAACATCCAGATCGAGAAGAAATATTTTTCCACCATTCAGGTGAATACGAACACCCGGCTGGTCCGTGAGATCATCACCTCGATAATACTCAAAGTGGCGACTTCGATTCAAAGCTCCGGGGTCATCAACATCACCCTGAAGCAGAACAACGATCTTCATCTTGCCGTGGAATCGGGGGAAGTCCCTGCCGCCGGCATATCCCCGGCACCGCCGGCGTTCGTTAATATATTTTCCGGGGTCGATGTCCGCCAGGCCGCGGATATATTGAACCTGAAAATCGTGGAGGAGGAGTCGCCGGGATCGTATGCCATCAAGGCGATCTTCCCGTCCAGAATGCTCGTAGAGAAGGAAAAACGGGAATCGGACGGTATCGAATACCGCCTGCGCGATCTTGATATCATTATCGTAGAGGATGAGATACCGCTTCAGAAAATACTCCTCGAGCTGTTCGACAAGATGGGGAACAGGGTTTTCATATGCGATGACGGAAGAAAAGCCATGGAGGAATTCAAAAAAAAGCATTACGACATCGTAATCACCGACTACGGCGTACCCGGAATAACCGGCATAGAGCTTTCGGCCCGGATAAAGGAAATTAACGAGGGTACGATCACGGTGCTCCTGTCAGGATGGATGCTCGATAATATAAAGGCATATAAAAATGTCGTGGATCTCTTTTTGCCGAAGCCGTTCAAGCTCGATGATCTTTTAAAAAAAATATCTAAAATCATGAGCGAAAAGAAAAAATAAAACTACATTATCTCGCTCATCCGCCTCATATCCTCATGTCTGCCCAAAACCACGAGGATGTCGTCCGCTTCGAGTATCTCGGTGGACTGGGGGTTAAAGATCATCTCGCCGCCGTGCTTTTTTATCAGGACAATAATGACCCCGTACTCCTTGCGCAGATTGCTCTCGATCAGATTTTTCCCCACCAGATGGGATTTCGGCTTGATACGGCACTCCTCCATCCGCAGGCCGATATTGTTCTCCATGACCGCCAGGTCGATGAAGTCGACCACCGTAGGCTTTATAAGCACCTGCGCCATCCGCTTGCCGCCGATGAGATACGGGGACACGACCCGGGTGGCGCCCGCCCGTTTCAGCTTGATCTCATCCTTCTCATCCGATGCCCGCGCCAGAATAAAAATATCGGGCCTGAGCCCTTTTGCCGTCAGGGTTATGAACACATTGTCGGCATCCGACCCGACCGCGGTCACAATACCCCTGGCGTGCATAATCCCCGCCTCTATGAGCGTCTCCTCCACCGTCGCGTCCTGGGAAAGATATAAAACCTTGTTGGCCTCCATCCGCTCTATTGCCGACGGATTGTTCTCAATGACGGCAAAATCCTTGTTATGCTCCTGCAATTCCTTGCAGACAAGGCTGCCGATTCTGCCGTAGCCGCAGATGATATAATGATCCTTTAATTCCGATATCTTCTTTTCCACTTTCCTTCTCCCGAATGTTTTACTCAGCTCTCCCTCGATAAACATCCTGACCAGGGTGCCGATGGTGTAGGCGCCGATCATTATGCCCGTGCTGATGATGATCATGGTGAATATTCTGCCCGGGACTGATAAAGGACGCACCTCCTGAAAACCGACCGTGCTGATGGTAATAACGGTCATATATAAAGCTTCAAAATAGCTGAACCCCTCAATAAAATGGAATCCGAGAATACCCACGGCAATGGTGCAAAAGAGCAGGGTGAATGATAATCTGAGTTTTTTCAAAATAATTGACCCGACATGAATTTTCTGATCAATGAATTAATCCGTTCCGGCTGCTCCTTAACAACCCAATGTGACCCATCGGGTATACGCTCTATCGTGAGATCGCTCACATAGTCCTCCAAGCCTTTGAGATTCCCGATTGTAAGAGCGGTGTCCCGCTCGCCCCATATCACCAGGGTCGGTACCGTAACCGCAAATACCTTACGGTCAAGATTCATGATAGCCGTGATGCGCTTTTCGTCCTCCGCGGACGCCGGAGGATAGAGAGGGGAAGCGCGGTAATAATTGAGCCCGCCGGTGAGCGCGCCCGGCTGTGACCAGGCTTCAATATACCCGGTACGCTCATGCTCGGACATTTTCCATTTACTTTGATCTTGAGTTAATGCTTTCAGAAGATAGTCATAGTTGTTCTTTGAGAGTATCTGTTCCGCCTTCGGCGAGCGGAGCAGGAGCATGTATTGGCTTGCTTCCCGCTGCGCAGGATTGTTGAGCAACTCCCGCGCGAATATCATAGGGTGCGGCGAATTTATTATGATAAGCTTTTCCAGCATGTCTGGATAGCGATTTGCGAAAAACCAGGCTACCCCGCCGCCCCAGTCATGGGCCACGAGGACGAACCGGTTATGGCCGAGATGTTCGGCAAAGGCCTTTACGTCTTTTGCACTATGGTTGACGCTATACTGGTCGACCCCGGCCGGCTTGGAGGAGAGGTTATAGCCCCGGAGGTCGATCGCCACTGCCTGAAAATCTTTCCCGAACTCAACGAGTTGATTTTCCCATTCCGCCCAGAACTCCGGGAATCCATGGAGGAACATGATTAATCTCCCCTCTCCCGCGCTCACATAGTGCAGGCGGACGCCATTTACTTCGGCATAATCCTCTCTTAAATTTTTGGAATTTTCAATATTGGTTATCTCCGGCATAACCTATCCCTTCAGTGAATGTTTTATATCACCGCCGATATCAGAAGACATTTTTTGTCCGGGAAAGAAAATTTCACAAGAGTTTTTTATAAATGCATTCAATATTAATTCCTTAAAATGTATTTTATAAATTCCCCCCGCCGCCAATTATTAAGACCCCCCAACCCTGCTAATCATTGCCTACATCTTTAAATCAAGCCTCACGGCCCCCTAAATCCCCCAGAGGGGGACTTGGGGATCAAGTATTTCAATAAAGAACTACATTAAAATAATTTATTATTACTCTTAGAAAGCGATATTAGCCCCCCTCCGGGGGGTTGGGGGGCATGAGAGAATGAGATGTGGGTAATGATTAGCAGGGGGTTAGGGGGTCTACAAATGCGATGTAGACATTCACTCTCTGCTTTGTGAGCAGATAAAAAATTTTAAGGAATTAACTCTGAAATGTATTGCATTTCCGGAAGTGTACGAATATGATTCGCGTCACCCGAGTAATTATAATGACTGCCGAACCAGAATCAACCCTGCGTCTCTTTTTCGCGCTCCATGCAGACGGCGTGCGGAAGTCCTTGCGCGATGTACACCGCTATTTGAATAATTTCACTCAAAAAATAAAAACCGTTTCTCCCGACCATTACCACATCACGCTCAAGTTTTTAGGCGAAACCCGCTATGATATCTTCGAAAAGCTGCGCGACGACTTTAAAAATACCTCCTTCGAAGTTCCGCCCCTCGTATTCAAGCTGAAGGGTCTCGGCGGTTTTCCGGACGGGCGGCGGGCCGGGGTCATCTGGTGCGGCATCAGCGGAGATGAAGCAGGCATCGGCACGGTTTACCGGAGCATTGAGGCCCTGACGGAAAAGCACGGCTTTAAGAAGGAGACCAGGGCATTCTATCCCCACTTCACCCTCGCGCGTACGCGAAAAGACGAGCGATTGCCTCCTGAGCTTGCGCACTATCTGGCGGAGAATAAGGACACCTTCTACGGCGAGGTGCGCTTCAGCAGAATCGTGCTGTTCAGATCCGATCTCAGGAGAGACGGACCGGTATATACTGCTCTGGCGGAGATGCGGTTATGATCCCCACGCAGGATGCGGGCGGCCTTGAAGGCGCGGGGATAGGCATCCCCGCTTTCAAATTACCCCCGAGACGAATCGAACGTCCGCACATGGCTCCGGAGGCCACTGCTCTATCCACTGAGCTACGGGGGCGGGTATTGATAATAAAAAAATAATACAACAACCGTTGTCAATCAATTTATTGAAGGCGGGGGCGCTCAAAATTTTTTGTTGACCGTTTATATTGAAATTATGGATTATGATTCACCATGCCTACACTGATTGAAAAACCGAAACAGGTTGCGTACGGCCACTTTCTTCTTCGCATTGAATCAGGAACGGAACATTCAGCGCCGGGACAGTTTATCAACATTCGCACCTCGCGCCAGAATGATCCGCTGCTCCGGCGGCCGTTTTCCATTTTCAACCATGAGCGAACCGTCATGAGCATCGTCGTCAAATCGGTGGGCAGGGGAAGCGAGATACTCTCGCAGCACCCTCCCGGCGCCATCGACGCTATCGGCCCGCTCGGGACCGGATTCACCCTAGCGGCGAACCGCAGGGTCCTCATCGCCGGCGGAGGGGTCGGGAATGCCCCCCTCTTCTATCTAATAAAAACCCTGGCGGGATTGCACTGCGACATCACCTATCTATACGGGGTCAGGGCTAAAGAATTGGTATACCTGCCCGAACAGTACAAAAGGCATTCAAACAGATTCATAATAACCACTGATGACGGATCAGAGGGGACAAGAGGATACGCAACCGACGTCGCTTCAGAGCTTGCGGCAGGAGGCGGCTATGACATGATTTACACCTGCGGCCCCCTCCCCATGATGAGGGCGATGGTTGAGGCGGCCAAAAGCACGCCGGTCGAGGTTTCCCTGGAAAACTATTTCGGCTGCGGCATCGGCATATGCTCGGGCTGTTCCATCGAAACCGCAGACGGGCTTAAAAGGGCCTGCGTCAGCGGGCCGGTGTTCAACGGCAGCCGCATAAACTGGGATTCAATGCAGGATATTTACTAGAAGGCGGGGATTCGCATCCCCGCCTTCGGCAAGCATCCCCGCTTTCATAAGGATTTGAATGATGCAGATACCGAGCAGACTCATCTCATTGGCAAGCAAAGCATTATCCGAATCAATGGACGCAGACAGCATGGTCCATGTCGCCAAGGAGCTCGTCTATAATTACGATCTCTATCAGAGGACGGGCTTCCGTGAAAGCCTGGTGATCCCCCAGCGCGACGCGGCGCGGCAGATCGTCAGGGACATGGCGGAAATGGGCATGTTTTATCCTCTTGTCTGCATCCTTATTCAGGTTCATACAACCGGCTTTAAAGGGAGAATTTACCCGATCGCATACCTGAATGAAATCATTGCGCAGATCAAGGAAAGCGGCTATATTTATGATCCGGAAAATAAAATATTCGTGGAAGACCCGGGGGTGCGCAGATCCTTCAACTGGGGAGCCCTTGTCGGAGGGCGGGGATACCACCTTGCATTTTTACGAATCGATATCGTGGAGAACTCCGGGCTCGTGAGGAAATATCCTGAAAAAACAATCCGCGCCGCGTATTCTGCCGTCAGGAAGATCGTCGAAAACTCCATCGAGAAACGAAACGGCCGTATCTGGAATTGGGAAGGCGACGGGGGTCTCATCGCTTTCTACTTCGCAAACAAGTGCCTGCTCGCCACGCTCGCGGGAATGGAGATCATCAACGAGCTGTTCCTCTACAACGCCCTCGCCAACAGGCTGAACGAGCCGCTCAAGGTGCGCATGGCAATCCATTCCGGCTTCTGCCACTATTCGGAGAACATGGTGGAGATGATGAACAGCGATATCGTCAAAGAAACGGTACGGATCGAATCAAAATATACAAGGCCCGATTCAATGACCATCAGCAACGCGGTCTGCTCAAAACTCGACCCCTCTCTGCTTGAAAATTTTGAAGCGGTCCCCGTAGACGGACGGAACAATTACTCAAACTATTCCATAAGGCTGGAGCACTAGATGGACATCTACCTGTTTTCGGATACGAAAAATATCGATGCCGGTTTCAGGAGCATAAAAAAATTAAAAAATACGACCGTACGGATATTACCCGCATCGGAATTGATTAAGACCTCTAAAAGCGCGCCTCCCGGCTCCTTGATCTACGCGGATATTTCCTCTTATAACAAAAAAGAAATCCCGCGTATCCTCAAATTCCTGTCAAAGCTGGAACAATGCCGCCACGGCATTCTTGATCCAAAGGGAAATGTCAGGGAAATCGCCGGGCTCTTCCACAATGGAGCTTGCGACTATATCGGCAAGGAATTGATCAAGACCGGCATAACCCCGAAACGGCTGGAGATGATAATAAAATTCAAGAGGCTCAAATCCGACACGGCGCCGGGCGCGCGGAATAATATAGAATACATCCTCGCCGTCAGAAACTGGGAAGAGATCAAGCCGGGTTGCGAATATACATTCGCCTTCATGCTCGTCGAGCTGGACAACTATAATGAGCTCAGGGCCCTGGGCGTGGATCAATTCAGCCGGATTATCAATTCATACCGCAGATATCTTGAGGAGCTGATTGAGCCTTTTAACGGAAAGATCTGGATTTGGATGGATTCGAGCTGCCTGATCCTGTTCCCCTATTGCGGCGGAAAATGCGATGAGATCGAGGCCCCCTTCAGGCTTATGATCAACCGGAAGCTGCTCTGCGCGGAGATCAGATATTGCAACATCAACGTGTCCTATAAAATCACCATGCATATCGGGAACACCGTGTACCGGGACAGCGGGGAGACGGGCACCATTGTGTCGGATTCGCTCAATTCGGTCTTTCATCTTGGACAAAAATTCGCCGAGCCGGGTAATTTTTACCTGACCGAGGAAATATTCAGCTTCGCGCCCGCCCGGCTTGCGGACTTTTTCATCCCCGCCGGCAAATACGAAGGAAGGAACATCCTGCGCATGCGGCGGATCTTGTGATCAGTCATTTGAACAGCGGCGCCAGCTTCCTGAATTCGTCCGTGCCCGCCTTCTCGAGGAGCATGAAGGATATGGTCTCAGTCGGATAAACGACCGCCCCGGCCCGGGCAAGCGCCCTCAATGAATACTCCCAGTCATGCCTTCGACGAGAAGCCACCGCGTCGCTGGCGATGACCGCGTTATAGCCCATGGAAAGAAGGCTTAAGCAAGTCTGGAGCACGCACACGTGCGCCTCGATGCCGGCTATGATGAAGGCCTTTCTTTTGACGCCGGTTATTTTTTTTCCCAGAGCCTCGTCCCTGGTGCAGTCAAAGTGAAGCTTTTCCAGAACATCCGCGCCGGCGAGCTTCTCCTGGACCGGGGAGACGACCTCCCCCAGCCCCTTCCGGTACTGGGCCGAGGCCACGATCGGCATGCGGAACAGGCTCGCGGTTTCAATGAGTGTGACGGTGTTCCGGACGACCTGTTCCCTTATCTCTTGATTCATGGCGGCGGCAAGCCGCTCCTGAATGTCGATTACGATTAAAGCCGTATCGTCGCGCGTGAGAATAAACTTATTGATGTCCATACACTATTCTCCTTCTCTTTAAATCCAGCTCCTCGGCCCCCTAAATTCGCTAGAGGGGGACTTATTTGGCATACTATTACAGCCTACGGAAGCCCCCCTCCGGGGGGGGTTGGGGGGCATGAACCAAGTAAGGCCTCAAAGTCCGCTTTTATAATCTCAAAAATCTCCTCAACCTTTTTCGTGCCGTCAATTGCGAGAAACTTTTCATCCGCTACAGAGCGGAATATCCCCCTCACCTTCTTTAAAAATGACTCCCTTTCAAATATATCCTGTGCATTATTCCTTCCGGTAACGCGCTGTGCGGCGATATCCGGGGGTATGTCGATATAGTAGACGCGGTCCGGCTCAGGCACCTGCATCTCCCGGTTCTCGCGGATGATCCTTTCAGGCGGTATTCCGAGAGCGCCCTGATACGCGGCGTTGGAATAGTAGTAGCGGTCCATAATAACGATCCTGTTTTCATTCAGGGCCGGGATAATGTTCCTCTCAGCGTCGTCCTTCCGGTCCATGAGAAAGAGCTTGTGCTGCTCCAGGACGGGGAGCATGTTCTTTTCCCTGAGCATGACCCTGATCTGACTGCCCCACTTCCCGTCCGTAGGCTCGGCAAGCCGAACGGCAGAAAGCCCCCGGGATGAGACATGCCGGAACAGAAGATCGGCCTGCGTGGATTTGCCGGAGCCGTCGATCCCCTCGAACACGAGAAAAAGCGGCTGCCGTCTCATGCCTCCTCCCCGGCTTCCGGATCCTGGTCCGCGTCAGCTCCTTTCTTTCTGCGCGCCGCCTTCCTGAGCCGGTCCATAATGGCGGCTCCCACGCCCGTTTCCGGCACCGGCTCCGCAATGATGACCTGAATCTCCATTCGGTCGAGAAGGTGCAGGCACGAGAACAGATTCGCCGCGGCCTCCTTTAAATCCCCGCTTTCCGACAGGAACAATGTCCGGTCAGCCGGGGTATCAAAGCCGGGCTTCCGGAAGAGAAGAAATCCGGCATCCCTGCGCGAGAAATCGATCTGTCTGATGCCGGCGGCCAGCTCCACCGGCACGGAAGGCGAATAGTGATGCGGCATTTGTCCGGGCGCCTCCGGATTTTTCGCCGTATCATGATCCATTTTCACCGGCCCGATCAAAGCCTCAATCTCTTCGGCAGGGATTCCGCCGTGCCTGAGGATGATACTTGCGCCCTCTGTGAGCTTAACGATCGTCGATTCGATGCCGACCGCGCAATCCCCGCCGTCGATGATCATGTCAACGCGCTCGCCGAGCTGTTCGAGCACATGCCCGGCCCGCGTCGGGCTCAGGTACCCGAACCGGTTCGCGCTGGGTGCGGCGATAGGGGTCCCGGACCTCCTGATCAGATCAAGGGCGATCAGGTGGTCCGGCATGCGTAGAGCAACGCTGTCCAGGCCCGCGGTCACGATCCCCGGCACCGCTGTATGCTTCGGCAGCACCAGGGTGAGCGGGCCGGGCCAGAACCTGCCGGCCAGCCTTCCGGCGCGCTTGTCGACCGGGGAGGCGAGCCGGCTCATCTGCGAAAGATCGGCTATATGGACGATGAGCGGATCGAACAGGGGCCTCCCCTTTGCCTCGAAGATCCGCGCCACTGCAAGAGGATTGAAGGCGTCGGCGCCGAGGCCGTACACGGTTTCCGTGGGAAAGGCTATGATGCCTCCGGATCTGATGACCGCAGCCGCCCTCCGCATCACCTTCCGGGAGGGATGGGATATTGTCATCTGCCCTTTGGGCTTTTTATGAATGAATGGGATATTCAATGCCTGTTATTTTGCCCCGCCCCCGAAGGCGGCGGGGCAAATATGAATTATTAGTTTGAGTATTGCAACAAGTCCAATGAAAAATTTCAAGAAAAATACATAAAGCCGGTAAAATTGTGGCATGCTGGCTTGCCAGGAAAATTGAAAATACAGACATTTATCTCTGACAGCCTCGGAAAAGTAAAAAAATTACCCTCTCAATTTGCTTATACTGCCATAGGTAAAACCCTCTATTGACTCTTAATAAAGACAGTAGTATAAGGACCTTCCCCGGCCCCTTCTCCCATTAAAAACTGAAAAAAGGAGAAGGGGAGTATAGGAATTCGCTCGGGCGCATAATGCGACGCGTATATGAAAAAGAAACAAAAAAAATTCACCGAACAAACCGCGTGCGAGAGCGAAGAGCGGTATCGCATCCTGTTCGACAACATGCTGGACGGGCTTGCGTACTGCAAGATGCTGTATCATCGCGGGAATCCCGTGGATTTCGTCTACCGGGAAGTCAACGGCGCATTTGAGACGTTGACGGGCCTGAAAGATGTCGTCGGAAAGAAAGTGTCCGAAGTCATTCCCGGCATACGCGAATCCGACCCGGAGCTCTTTGAAATCTACGGCAGGGTGGCAATGACGGGCGTACCCGAGAGATTTGAAACGTATGTTGAAGCCCTGGATATGTGGTTTTCTGTCTCCGTGTACAGCCCCGAAAAAGAATATTTTGTGGCTCTCTTTGACGTAATCACCGAGCGCAAGCGGGCGGAGGAGGCGCTTCGGATATCGTATCGTCTTCTTCAAATCGCATTATCTCAAACAGACCTGGCCCAGCTATTACTTGAATGCATCAAGGAGATCAAGAATTATACGGGCTGCGCCGCCGTAGGAATCCGTATCCTTGATGAGAAGGGCAAAATCCCCTACCAGGCCTATGACGGTTTCAGCCGGAGCTTCTTCGAATTGGAAAGCCCCCTTTCGATCCATGATGATACGTGCATGTGCATAAATGTCATCAAAGGGACTACTGACCCCAAGCTCCCCTTTTACACGGAGGGTGGGTCCTTTTACATGAACGGCACCACGCGGTTTCTGGCCACTGTCTCGGCAGATGAGAAAGGGGAGACCCGCAACGTATGCAATCAGGTTGGGTATGAGTCCGTGGCGCTGGTTCCGATCCGCTTTAACGACCCTATTTTGGGGCTGATCCACATAGCAGATCCCCGGGAGAACATGGTCCCCCTCAGAAAAGTGGAAGCGCTGGAAAAGGTGGGAATGCAGTTGGGCACGACGGTTCTACAGATGAAAGCGGAAGATGAAGTCCGAAAGCTTAACGCCGAACTGGAGACGCGCGTACGCGACCGTACCGCGCAGCTTGAGGCCGCCAACCGCGAGCTGGAGGCGTTTTCATATTCCGTGTCCCACGACCTGCGGGCGCCGCTCCGCGCCATAGACGGTTTCTCAAAAGTCCTGATGGATAAATATTCCGTACAGCTCGATAACGACGCGCAGAGATACCTGGATATAATCAGAAGCAATACCCAGCAGATGGGGAGACTCATCGACGACCTGCTCTCCTTTTCCCGGATCGGCAAGCAGGAAATGCGGCTGTCGCGGATCAATATGGAGCGTCTCGCCCGCGAGGCTTTTGAACAGATACAATCGCAACATCCCGACCGGCTGATCGATTTTAAAGTTGAATCGCCGCCCCCGGCATCCGGCGATACCAACATGATAAAGATAGCGCTGACGAATCTGCTTTCAAATGCGGTGAAATTTACGGGGCCGAGAAACGAGCCGATTATAGAATTCGGCGGGTCGGCGGAAAATAATGAAAATGTATATTATGTAAAGGACAACGGCGTCGGCTTTGACATGAAGTACGCGGGCAAGCTGTTCGGCGTGTTCCAGCGCCTGCACGGCAGGGATGAATTCGAGGGCACGGGGGTCGGTCTCGCGCTGGTGCAGCGGATCATCATACGCCACGGCGGCCGCGTGCGGGCAGAGGGCGCCGTTAATGAAGGCGCGGTATTTCATTTTACCTTGCCGATAAAAGGAGGGGGATCATGACTGAACAGACCATAGTGGATATTCTGCTCGTTGAGGACAACCCTGAAGACGTCGAGCTGACATTAATGGCATTGAAGGATAACAATCTGGCGAATAACGTCCACGTCGTCAAGGACGGCGAAGAGGCGCTTGAATTCATTTTTACCACGGGACGATATGAAGGACGCGAAGAAAATTCGCACCCGAAGGTGATACTGCTCGATCTGAAGCTGCCCAAGGTGGACGGTATCGAGGTGCTGGAAAGAATCAGATCGGACCAAAAGACAAAACGCATTCCCGTCGTGGTTCTGACTTCCTCCAAGGAAGAGCGCGATATCGTTGACGCGTATAATCTCGGCGTCAACAGCTATATCGTCAAGCCGGTGCAGTTTGAAGGCTTTGTTACGATCGTGAAGGATCTGGGACTCTACTGGCTCGTGGTCAATCAGCCGCCGGTCAGGTGACCGTGTAATTGAAAGCTTGCACCAAAAACCATACGGCAGGCAGGCGTTATGAACGCGATAATTAAAATTCTCATTCTTGAAGACGTTGCGGCCGACGCGGAGCTTGAAGCGCTCGAACTTACCGATGCCGGGTTCGCCATTTCATCAAAACGCGTGGAAACGAGGGACGCGTTCATTCAAGAGCTCGAAGAATTTAAGCCCGATATCATACTTGCCGATTACAGCCTCCCGGATTTTGACGGAATGGCAGCGCTGGACATTGTATTGGAAAAAAAATTAACAATACCTTTTATTTTTGTCTCGGGCTCTCTCGGCGAAGAGCGGGCGGTTGAAGCGGTCAAGCGCGGAGCAACCGACTACGTTCTGAAGCAGAATCTTTTAAGGCTTGTGCCGTCGGTACGGCGCGCGCTCCACGAGGCCGAAGAGAAAAAAAAGAGGAAGAAAATCGAAGGGTCTCTTCGCGAGAGCGAGGAAAGATACCGGACCATCCTTGAAAGCATAGAAGAGGGTTATTATGAAGTCGACCTTGCCGGAAACCTCACCTTCTTTAACGATTCATTGTGCAGCATTTTTGGATATTCCCGGGATGAATTACTGGGAGTGAATAATCGAAATTACATGGATCCGGAAACCAGCAAAAATATCTACCGGATATTCAACGCCGTTTACCATACGGGGCAGCCCGGAAAAATATTTGACTGGGAGTTTATAAAAAAAGACGGCGCCAAAATATATGTGGAGATATCCATATCCCTGGTGAAGAATTCAAAAGGCGAGCGAGCCGGGTTCCGGGGCATACTCCGGGACATAACCGAACGCAAATTACACGAGGAAAGAATACAGGCCGCTCTCGAGGAACGCACCGTGCTGCTGCGTGAGATTCATCACCGGGTTAAAAACAACATGCAGATCATCTCGAGCCTGCTGGGCCTCCAGGCATATAGTATCGATGACCCGAAAATTACGGAGTTGTTTCAGGAATCCCAGAACCGCATCAAATCCATGGCGCTCATTCATGAAAAGCTGTACCGATCCGAAAACTTCAGCAACATCAATTTCAATAATTATATCCAGGATATTGTCACCCTCCTTTCCCAGACCTATTCGGTTGACCTGAATACGATTCAGATACAGATTGACGCACACGACCCGGATCTCAGGCTCGATACGGCAATACCCTGCGGCTTGATCATCAACGAGCTGGTTTCCAATTCATTAAAATACGCCTTCAAGGGACGCTCAAAGGGCCTTTTGCATGTAGGATTAAACAGGGACGATAACAACCTGTATACGCTGACGGTCCGGGACGACGGCATCGGGATTCCCTCCGATCTGGACCCGGAAAATTCATCCACTCTCGGGCTCAAGATAGTCAGCACCCTGGTCAATCAACTAAACGGCACCATAACCACCGGCACCGGCCGCGGCGCCGAGTTCGTGATACGCTTCAGCGACAAGCCGGCAGCGCGCGGTTTTGCATGAAGCTTTCCGCTATTTCAAATCCCCGATTTTTTTAATGATGCCCTGAATATCTCCGATGCCGTCTCCGCCGGCGTCATAAAAGCTCCGGGGGTAAATCTGATACACGACCCCGTGTTTCCACTACGTCCACTGTTCCATTATGCCTGCCGCGGCCTCACGCAGCGGTGTTTAAATCATTCAGGAAGCGCGTTATAATGGAATCGGGATCATATTCCTTGGCCCGCTTGAGCGATTCCTTCCTGAAGCTCCGGCGCAAATCAATGTTGCCGAGATACTCGATGATTTTCCCGGCCATCTCACTCCTGTTTTTCACCAGATAGCCGTTCAGGCCGCTGATGATGATGTCCTTGGGCCCCTTGGTGTTGCACGAATTCATCGAGCAATCCGGCAATGCTACACATGCTGTATCCGGCGGGGAGTATATTGGAAATAGTAATTGATGTTTAAACAACCTGCTGCCATACTGCATATCCTTAAAAATTTTGAAATAAAAATCCAGGGAGAAAAACCGTTCATGAAAACACTTATAGTTGCATCAATTTGCGCGGTTATGATCATAATCAGACCTGCTTACGTATCATCAGAAAACAATAATACGGTCCCTCCCGAAGAATCCGCCAGAATACTCCGCCTGATATTCAGCAGAAGCGTCGATATCTACAAAAAATACAGCGGCGTGGAGTCGATCAGGAAGGAAATCCACCAGGAATTCGATCCCGATAACAATGCGCTGAGAAGCACCTCGGAATTGACGACGCACCGAATAGATTACTTTTATGAAAAACCTGATATCAGGGCGCTTTCATTAAAAAAA